>ENA-UOJO01001933-UOJO01001933.1-human-gut-metagenome-genome-assembly--contig:-P57-NODE-1933-length-24197-cov-15.809378_pt1 | contig 24197 bp, 27 predicted proteins | sample MGYA00242351_ERZ723898 | MGnify/ENA metagenome assembly ERZ723898 | reverse complement strand
ATAGCTAAAGCTTTTTGGTACCACCGGCATTGCCGGTGGTTTTCTTTATACAAAACTACGCGGCCGACAGCTTGCCGGCCGCGTATTCTTTGTCTATAGCGGAGCAGGATCTACGGCATTCCCTTTCCGATTTTACGCGAAGGGCTGTTTTTGTCTCTCAGCCTTCCGCGGGAGGATATTGCTCAATCGCGGGCTGGAACGCCATGATGTTGCGCATCATGCCGGAGTCGGCGACGATGCATTCGCCTGTCACGCCGTCTGCCATACGCGTACACATACCGTAAACTACAATGGCAACCGAGTCTGCAGTCGGAATCTCGTCGAGCTTTGCAACCATCATTTCCTTTCCGAGTTCCGCCTGCTTCTCTGGCGGAAGCGTGCGCACAGGACCATTTACCATGCAGCCGGGTGTGAACATGCCGCCGGGCGCAACGGTGTTGACCATGATGCCGTAGCGCTTGAGCTCCTTAGCAAGCTCGGTGGTCATGGCGATCACGCCGCCCTTGGATGCGGTATAATGTGCGTAGCCGCCGAACACAGACTGCGGCAGATAGGCAGAGTTCGACGAGACAAGCAACATCTTGCCCTTAATTTTATGGTCAATTATATAGCGAGAAACATGCTTCGCACAGCGGTATGCACCCAGCAGCTTCACATCCAGCGTGTTTTTGAACACGTCCTCCTCCAGATCTTCGATGTGCGCAAAGCTCCAGATACCGGCAGCCGTAACCAGAATATCGACCGAACCATAGGCCTCCACCGTAAACTCGACCAGTCGCTTTCTTCCTCGCTTCTCACGTCAGTCTTGCAGAAGATGACATCAAAGCCCTCTTCCTTCAGAAGCCTTACGGCGAGATCCCCTTTTTCCCGGGTCGAGCTGGCAAGGACGACCTTTGCCCCGCCCTGACACAGCCGCCGCGCCACACAGAAGCCGAGCCCCGACGTGCCGCCGGTCACGATGGCGACCTTGCCCTTTACAAAAATCATTTCCTCCAGTGCAGCCGTGTTTGCCTGATAGCCACGCAGGATCATTTCCGGTGTCAAGTTCATTCGAAACCTCCTTAGAAAGCATGTATCGTTGTCAGACGGATGTTTTTTCGGGTTTTTTTCCGGTCTCGCGCAGCAGTATCGCACCGAGCAGACCGATCAGGCACAGCGCGAAGAACACGCGGTAAGCAACCGTCATGCTTGATGCTGCGGCGACACCTTGGAACAGGAACGAGACGATCACGCACAAAAGCTGCCCGATGCCGGAGGAGATGCTTGCCGCACCGCCGAGAATGGTCGGGTCGAACGGCTGCTTCGTCTCAATCATAATCGTGCTCTGCGCGGCAATCGGAATAAAATACAGTGCGCCCGCCGCAAGCGCCAGCACCACGATCAGCCCCGAGGACGAAACAAATGGGATGCCGAAGCCAGCCAAAATATAGAGAACAATCGCGCCGATCAGAATGGGTTTTCTGCGCCACATCTGCGCACACAGCACGCCGCCGAGCAGCGAGCCCGCGATGCCGAAAAGCGAGTTGAGACTCGAAATGGTCGTTGCAACCGTCGCGTCCATGCCGCGCTCTATTGTCAAGTAAGTCGGCAGGAACGACGCGATTGCCGTGTTTGCAATGGCAAAGGTCCCGGCAAACATCAGAAGCTTCCAGTACTGAATCTCCTTTGCTGCACGAAGCAGGGAGCTTTCTTTTTTTCCACTGCCTGCCATCTGCGCACGCTGCTGCGCTGCCGCCAGAGCTTCGGCACTGTCGCGAGCAAAGAACGTCCATAAAAGTGCAACAACCGCAATAATGCCGGCATAGAGACCGAGGACAGCCTGCCATGTACCCAGTGCGTTGCAGAGCGGTCTTCCGATCGAGTAGGAAATAGCCAGGAACACACTGTTTGCCGCAGTGTTGAAGGTAATCATGTAGGTGCGCTCTTTATTCGCAAACCATGTGGAAATGCATGGCGTCATGGACACGGTGTAAAGGCCCTGACCGAAGCCGGAAATAAACCGCGCGAACAGAAACAGCCCAATACCAGTACCTGTTCTTGTTTCATCCGTCTGTTTCTCCGTTTCTTTGAGACCTCATAGATATAACAATTCCGGAAGGCAAAACAGCACACGAGGTCAGAATTTTTCATTCTGGAGCCGTTAGGAAGCGCCCGCAGAAAAAAGTCTGCGTCCTGCGCCTTCATACAAAACCCCCGCCGGATTCTTCCGGCGGGGGTCTTCTCATGCGCCTGTAACAGTAAACGCGCCATCTGCATCTGCAGAAGCGTGCAGTGTATGCAGCGGGTTTACGAAGCTTTCGATGATCTTCTGGGCAATCGGGTCTTCCAGTTCTTTCTGGATCGTCCGGCGGAGATTTCTCGCGCCGTAGGTCACGGAGTAGGACTTTTTGACCAGCGCGTCAATCACGCTCTCGTCCCACGTAAAGTCCAGACCGCGCTCGGAGAGCGCCTGCTTGAGATCGCGCAGCATGATGATCGCAATCGCGCGGAAGTTCTCCTCGGTGAGCTTGTTGAAGCAGATCACCTCGTCGACACGGTTGATGAACTCAGGTCTTAAGAATTCTGAGAGCGCCTTGATTGCCTTCTCCTGCGTCTGCTCGGACAGGCTCTTGCCGAAGCCGACCGAGCCGTCCTTGCGGTCGGAGCCTGCGTTGGAGGTCATGATGATGATCGTGTTTTCAAAATTTACAACTCTGCCCTGCGCATCGGTGATTCTGCCGTCGTCGAGAATCTGCAGCAGAATGTTCAGAACGTCCGGGTGCGCTTTTTCCAGCTCGTCGAACAGAATGACCGAATACGGGCGGCGTCGGATTTTCTCCGTCAGCTGCCCCGCCTCGTCATAGCCGACATAGCCGGGGGGCGAGCCGATGAGCTTGGAAACAGAGTGCTTTTCCATGTACTCGGACATGTCGAGCCGGATCAGCGACTCCACAGACTCGAACATCTCGTTTGCCAGGCACTTGACAAGTTCCGTTTTGCCCACGCCCGTCGAGCCGACGAAGATGAACGACACCGGGCGCTTTTTCGGCGAGATGCCCACGCGGTTTCTGCGGATAGCGGCGGTGACGGCGCGGATTGCCTCGTCCTGTCCGACGATATGCGTTTTGAGCCGCGCATCAAGGTTTTCCAGCTGCTCATACTCCTGCGCGCGGATTTTGCTTGCCGGAATCTTGGTCCAGAGCTCAATGATGCGCGCGAGGTTTTCCATCGTCAGAACCGGCTTCGGCTCTTCTTCCAGCAGCGCAATTTCCTTGTCGAGCTGCAGGTTGCGGCTGCGAAGCTCTGCCATACGGGCAAAGTCGTCCTCCGCCTTTTCTGCCTTCTCCAGAAGCATTCCCAGTTCGACGTCGTAGTCTGCGTGCTCTTTTTTGAGCGCTTCGAGCTTGCCGATGGACTTGTTTTTGAGGTTCACGTCGGAGCATGCCTCGTCGATCAGATCGATTGCCTTATCGGGCAGGAACCGGTCGGTGATATACCGCTCGGAGAGAATGACCGCTTGGCGTGCAATCTCCGGCGGAATGGTCACGCCGTGGAATTCTTCATAGTAATGCGCAATGCCGCGCAGGATTTCAATTGCCTCTTCGATCGTCGGCTCGTTGACCGTTACGGGCTGGAAGCGGCGCTCCAGCGCGGAGTCCTTTTCGATGTACTTGCGGTATTCATCGAAGGTTGTCGCGCCGATGACCTGAATTTCGCCGCGCGAGAGGGCAGGCTTCAGGATATTTGCCGCGTTCATCGAGCCCTCTGCATCGCCCGCGCCGACAAGATTGTGGACCTCGTCGATGACCAGAATGATATTGCCGAGCTTTTTGACCTCGTCGATGAGGCTTTTCATGCGGCTTTCAAACTGACCTCTAAACTGCGTGCCTGCAACGAGCGCGGTCAGATCCATCAGATAGACTTCCTTGCTCTGGAGCTTGTAGGGCACCTCCTGATCGACAATCCGCTGCGCTAAGCCCTCGGCGATTGCCGTTTTACCGACGCCGGGCTCGCCGATCAGGCAAGGATTGTTCTTCTGGCGGCGGTTGAGAATCTGAACCACGCGCTCGGTTTCCACATCGCGCCCGACAATCCGGTCGAGCTTTCCCTCGTGCGCCTTCTGCGTGAGGTTCTGGCAGTAGGTGTCGAGGAATTTGCGTTTTTTATTTTTCTGCCCGTTCGGCTTGTCGCCGCGCGGCGGCGTCTGCCGTGGCTCTTCATTCTGCGGCGTCAGCGCTTCGCCGGACGTATTGCCGCCGTTATTGCCGGCAGCGCCGAAAAGCTTGTTGAGAAATGGGAACGTCGCGGTCTGCGAGGCGTTGTCGTCGTCTTCATCGTCTGTGTCGTCATCCTGGTTCTGCGCGTTTGCCATCAGCCCTTCCAGACCGTTCATCGCACCGAGCATTTCGCCCGAAATGCTCTCCAGATCTTCATCGGAAAGACCCATACGGCTGATCATATCGTCGACAGGCTTGATGCCAAGCTCCTTCGCGCACTTGAGGCAGTAGCCCTCGTTGATCGTCTCGCCGTTTTCAATCTTCGTGATGAACACCACGGCAAGATTCTTTTTGCATTTGGAACATAAGGTTGGTTTCATATCGCTTGCTCCTATCAAATAGGATTTTATTTATCAAAAAGCAGGTGCTTTTATATTGGTATTGAGTATAGCACGGAATTGTGAACAATTCCAACGCCAATATGTGACGGAACTGAAAATTCAAGGCAGCACAATCTCGCCGCGCCCGCCGCCGAGCAGAATTGCCGAGCCGTCGGCGCGCATGACAACGTTCGTTGCGCTGCTTGTGTTGGTCTGCTCGTAATATAGCTCCATGGCGCTGTTGTAGATCGACAGCTTTTCTGCCGTCAGGACGGCAAGGTAGCTGCCTGCCGCCGAAAAATCGAGAATCTGCACATCGAGCTGCGCACTTCCCAGCTCCTGCCCCGTTCTGTCGACGGTGACGACGCTGCAGTGGTTGCCTGCCTTATACATATTCACGATCAGAGACAGAAATCCGTCGCCGCCGAAATCAAAGTCCTTGAGATACGCGCCGTCGTACGTGTAGCCCGCCAGCCGGCTTCCGCTCGTGCTCAGCCACTGCGCGCCGGACTCTCCCACGGCGCAGATGGTATCCGCGTCCACAAACGTCAGATCATAGATGAGGTCCCCGCTCAGCGCCGCCGTGATGCCGGCTTCATCGGACGAGGTATCAAAAATATGAAGGTTTGAGACATAGATGCCGTCCTGCTGCCCGGGCGAGACAGCAGCAAGCAGCTTTGCGCCCGGCGACACCGCGCACAAGGGCAGATACTGGCTTGCCGAGAGCCAGCGGTAAATCCGGTTCTGGTTTGCATCATAGACATAGAGGACCGTTTTATACCCGGACTCCGACGTAGCATAGCAGACGCTGCCGTCGCTTGCCATATTCGCGTCAAAAATCGGGCGCTGCGTTGTAATGCTCAGCGCGGTTTCGCCTGAATTGCGCACGGCAAGCAGATTGTTTCCGCCCACGTCGTAAGCCAGCGTCAGCCGGCTGCCGGTCTGGATGGCAGGCGTATCGAGCTTTGCCTGCACAACAGCGGTTTCCTTGCCGCTCGCGTCGTAGAGGCTCAAGCCCGAAATGGACGCCACCGCAAGCCCGCCCTGCAAATCCGCATACTGGTTTGCGTTGTGGGAATCGAAGGTAAAGCTGCCGCCGGTTTCGTCGGTTTTGACGTTCAGATAGCGCACAAAGCGCTTTGCTGCGTCGAGATTCAGAGAATCCCGGAACACATAGAGCGTTATGCCGCCGCCCACCAACAAAACCGCCAGCACAAACGCCGCAATCCGCCGCCGGATGGTCCTGCGGGGATTGGGGTCAAATTTCGATACATTATCCGACATGGAACACTGCCTCTCCGTCGTCATACCAAAGCTGCGTCATATAAAGCCCGCCGGGCGGAACCGTGGGACCTGCCGCCTTGCGGTCGCCGCGCGCGAGAATGTTCACGACCTCCTCGGGCGGGAACTTTCCTTCCGCCGCGTAGACCACGGTGCCTGCCATCGCGCGCGCCATGTTGTACAAAAAGCCGTTGGCGCAGACGCGAAGCGAAATCAGATCCCCGTCGCGCTCGACCTCATAGTGGTAGACCGTGCGCACGGTGGACTTGACCTCCGTGCCGACCGATCGGACAGCGGCAAAGTCGTGCGTGCCGACAAACTGCTGCGCCGCGCGCTGCATGACGGTCTCGTCGAGGTGCTTGGGGTAAAACCACGCGCGGTTGACATAAAACGGGTCCTTGATCGGGGAATTATAGATCAGATAGGTATACTCCTTTTTGACGCACGAGCCGATGGCATTGAAGCCGTCATGCACCTCCATCGCGCCGGTCACGACAATATCGCCCGGCAGATGCGTGTTGAAGGCGTAGGGAATCCGGTCGACCGGGATGCGCGCGTCGGTGCGGAAGTTTGCCACGTAGACCTTTGCATGCACGCCCGCGTCCGTTCTGCCGCAGCCGGTGATATGCACCTTGTGTCCCACGACCATCGCCGCCGCCTTTTCCAGCGTCTGACCGACCGTGATATCATTTTTCTGTACCTGCCAGCCGTGATAGGCGGTCCCGAGGTAGCGGAGCGTCAGGGCAATGTTTCTCATAGCGTTCTCCCGTGTCAAAAATCCATTACAGTCCAAACTGCCGCAGCACAATCACACCCGCGAGCATGCATGCGCCTAGGATATAGGCGGTCCAGTCGCGCCGCGCGTAGCGCAGCTCGTGAAGCTTCGTCCGTCCGTCGCCGCCGTGGTAGCAGCGGCACTCCATCGCCGTTGCCAGCTCGTCTGCCCGGCGGAACGCCGAGATGAACAGCGGCACGAGAATCGGAATGAGCGCCTTGGCACGCGACAGCAGGTTCCCGGATTCAAAATCCGCACCGCGCGCTTTCTGCGCGGACATGATTTTGTCAGTTTCTTCAATGAGCGTGGGAATAAAGCGCAGCGCAATGCACATCATCATTGCCAGCTCATGGACCGGCGCGCCGAGCTTTTTCAGCGGTCCCAGCAAGCTCTCGAGTCCGTCGGTCAGCGCAATGGGGCTTGTGGTGTAGGTGAGCATGAATGTGCCCGCCACCAGAAGTGCAATGCGAAGCACCATGAAAACGGCGTTTTCGATGCCCTCCTTCGTAATTTTGAAAATCCAGAACTGCACCAGCGGCTCTCCCGACCCGTAAAACAGGTTCAGAAGCGCTGTCAGCACAATGATCAGCAGCAGCGGCTTGAGGCTTTTGACGATCACCTTCAGATGAATCTTCGAAATCCCGATCACCGCCAGCAGGCACGCCGCAACCAGCGCGTAGGACGCCGCGCCCTTTGCCAGAAACAGCGCAACAATATACACAATCACCAGCACCAGCTTTGTTCTGGGGTCGAGCTTATGCACGCTCGTCTCGCCCGGGAAATACTGACCGAGCGTCACATCCTTCAGCATACGGCGCTACCTCCCTTCACAAGCGGCAGCAGCAGCCTTTCCGCCTGCTCCACCGTAAAGGCGGACGCCGGAACTTCCACGCCGAGCGCGCACAGCCGCAGCAGAACCTGCGTCACCTTCGGAACGGCAAGTCCCATCCGGACCAGCTCCTCCGGGTGCGCAAAAACCTCCTGCGGCGTCGCGTCCATGACCAGATGCGAGTCGTTCATGACCAGAAGCCGGTCGACATTGGATGCAATCTCCTCCATCGAGTGGCTGACCATGATCACCGACGCGCCCTGCGCTGCCTGATAGGCGCGGATGTTCTCCAAAATACTCTCGCGCCCTGCGGGGTCGAGTCCTGCCGTCGGCTCATCCAAAATCAGAACATCCGGCTCCATCGCAATCACGCCCGCAATCGCAGCTCTGCGTTTCTGCCCGCCGGACAGATCAAACGGCGATTTTTCCAGCTCCTTGTCCGTAATGCCGACAAAGCCCGCCGCACGCAGCACGCGCGCGCGGATCTCCTGCTCGGAAAGCCCCATGTTTTTGGGTCCGAAGGCGATATCCTGAAAGACCGTCTCTTCAAAAAGCTGATACTCCGGGTACTGGAACACCAGACCCACATGGAACCGGAGCCGGCGCGTGAGCTTCGCATCCTGCCAGACATCCTGTCCCTCAAACAGGACCTGCCCGCTCATGGGCTTTAACAGCCCGTTCATATGCTGGATGAGTGTCGACTTGCCCGAGCCGGTGTGACCGATCAGACCGACAAACTCGCCGCGCCCGACAGACAGACTCACATTGTCCAGCGCCACATGCTCAAACGGCGTATCCACCCCGTAGACATGCGACAGGTTTTTGATCTCTAATACAGGCTCCAACCGTTTTTCCTCCGAAATCAGGCTTTCGCCTGCATAATTTTCCGATACAGCGCGTCCGCGCACTCCTCCACGCTTAATGCGTCCAGCGGCAGTGCGCAGCCGTCCTGATTCAGCGCGTCGAGAAGCAGTGTCGTCTGCGGCACTGTCAGTCCCACGCGCTTGAGAAGCTCAATCTGCACAAAGACTTCCTTCGGCGTGCCGTCGGCAATGATTTTGCCGTCGTCCATCGCAATCACGCGGTCGGCGCAGACCGCCTCGTCCATGTGGTGCGTGATGAGAACGACCGTGATATTCTGCTCGCGGCTGAGCTTTTCGACAATCGAGACGACCTCCTGCCGCCCCTGCGGGTCCAGCATTGCAGTCGGCTCGTCGAGCACAATGGTCTTGGGCTGCATCGCAAGAACGCCCGCAATTGCCACGCGCTGCTTCTGCCCGCCGGAAAGAAGGTGCGGCGCATGCTTTTTATACGCGAGCATTCCGACTGCCTCCAAAGCCGTATCCACGCGGCGGCGGATTTCCTCCGAGGCAACGCCGAGATTCTCCGGGGCAAAGGCGACGTCTTCTTCGACGACGTTTGAAACGATCTGATTGTCGGGGTTCTGGAACACCATGCCCACCTGCTGGCGGATGGCAAGTAAATTTTCTTCCTGCTTCGTGTCCAGCCCGTAGACCGTCACGCTGCCGCCCTCGGGCAGCAAAATGGCGTTTAAATGCTTTGCCAGCGTCGATTTGCCGCAGCCGTTGTGTCCCAATACGGCGACGAAGCTTCCCTGCCGGATGTCGAGATTCAGATCTTCAAAGACCACATGCTCGGCTGTCTGATCGTCCGGATAGGCATATCTGAGGTCTCTGATTTCGATTGCATTGTGCATATGTTCAGTCCTTCGTCCATCTGCCGGTGCTGCCGCACGGAAGCGCCAGACCGGTATTCGTCACGGGAAGCCCCAACTCGTCGCAGTGCGTTTTTCCGCCGTACTGCTTCGAGACGAGCGTATCCAGAATGTAGCCCAGCACCGAGGGGGCAAGCCCCGTGGTATAGGAATTGATGATCACAAAAAGCGGGTTGTCGCTGAGAACCTTACTTGCCAGCTCCACAAACGGATAGAGGTTCTCTTCGAGCTTCCACACCTCGCCGGACGGACCTCTTCCATAGCTCGGCGGGTCCATGATGATCGCGTCGTAGCGCCTGCCCCGGCGGATTTCCCGCTCGACAAATTTGCCGCAGTCGTCGACAATCCAGCGAATGGGCTTATCCTCGAGTCCGGACGAGCGCGCGTTTTCCTTTGCCCAGGCGACCATACCCTTTGCCGCGTCCACATGGCAGACGCTTGCCCCGGCGGCAGCGCAGGCAATCGTCGCGCCGCCCGTGTAGGCAAAAAGGTTCAGAACGCTGATGGGTCTTCCCGCGGTTCTGATTTTCTCCATCGCAAAGTCCCAGTTTGCCGCCTGCTCCGGGAAGACGCCCGTGTGCTTGAAGTTCATGGGCTTTACGTTGAAGGTCAGCTCTTTATAATGCACCTGCCACTGCTCAGGCAGGCGCAGATTGGACCATTTGCCGCCGCCGGTGTTGGACCGGCTGTATTTTGCGTCGTATTTGCGCCACAGCGGGTGCTGCTTCGGCGTCGTCCAGATGACCTGCGGGTCCGGGCGCACGAGAATATACTTTCCCCAGCGCTCGAGCTTTTCTCCGCTCGAGGTGTCGATGACCTCATAGTCCTTCCATTCGTCAGAAAGCCACATATCGTTCTCCTGCTTCTTTAATCGTTCTGATTGCCGCCGCTTAAGATATCGCGCACGGCAGAGGAAATGCGGCTGCCGCTGGTTTCCTCCTCGTCCTCCTCGGGCGCCTCAGGCTCGGGAAGATCGTCTCTGGTGTGGATGTAGCACTCCACGTTGATCGCGTCCACATCCGGGCTCAGCGCCGGATAATAGCCTGCCGGCAGCGAATCGTTCGGCACGGCATACGCCTGGTCCTGCACGGTGATGCCACGTACCGGGAAGGCACGCGAAACGTCCAGCAGACCCACGGTCTTTGTGGTATTGCCTTCCACCTGCTTGCAGTATTCGTTCACCACGTGACCGGACGCGCCGCAGATCTCCACCTCCTTGTGGACATTGCAGTTCTGCGTCGGCACGTCGTACAGACTCAGCTCCACCGTGATGGCGCGGCTGCCTCTGGGGTCTTCGCGGCAGGCGTCGGTCATGAGAAGCCCACTGTCCTGGCAGACCGTACATTCCACAACGTTGGTCGGCTTGTTGAATTCCTTGTTGGCAAGCCCCTCGTGGACCTTCGCCATGACCTTCTGCCAAAGAACCGTCGCCGGGTTCGCGCTCGAATCGGTCAGAACGACCTCCTCGGGGTCGTCGTAGCCACACCAGACGACACCGGTATAATACGGGGTGTAGCCCGCAAACCAGCGGTCAAAGTCGCTCGTCGTCGTGCCGGTCTTTCCGGCAACGGTCATATTTTCAATCTGCGCCGCCGTGCCGGAGCCGGATTCGACGGTGTTTTCCAGCATATAGGTGATATACCAGGCGGTCATGTCCTTCATTGCCACATGCGACTGCTGGGTATTGTCCAGCACGACCTTGCCGTCGGCGTCGACCACCTTCGTATACGTTCTTGCCTCGCGCCAGACGCCCTCGTTTGCAAACGAGGCATACGCCTGCGCCATCGCCTTGACGCTCACGCCCTTTGTCAGACCGCCCATTGCCAGCGGCGCCAGATCAATATCCGAGAAGGTGTCTCCCGCCGCGTTCACGTAGGAGGAAACGAGCGAGCTGAGCCCCATCTTTTCCTTCGCAAACTCGAAGCAGTATTCGGGCGTCATCTGCGCGACCAGCTTGACCGGAATCGTATTGATCGAGTGCTTGACCGCTTCGTTGATGTTCATAAGCCCCCGGTAGACCGAGTCGGAGTTCTTCGGCCAGTGCCGTGCGTCGGTAAACGAATACGGCGTATCGTCCATCACCGTCGCAGGCGTCACAAGCCCCAGCTCCAGCGCAGGCGCATAGACCGAGACCGGCTTGATGGTAGAGCCGGGAGACAGATAGCTCTGCGTGGCGCGGTTTAAAATCAGGCTTCCCTGCTTTTCACCCACGCCGCCGGCAACAGCGACGACGTCTCCGGTCTTGTTGTCAATGACGACAATGCCGGACTGCAGCTGCTGCGAGCTTGCCGTGGCAGGAATGTTGTCGAGGTTCTGATAGACCTCTTCAACTGCCGCCTGCACGTCGGGGTTGAGGGTCGAATAGATCTTGTAGCCGCCGGTCATGAGCATCTTGCGGACAATCGTCGTCTCATAGCCAGTCTTCTCGCCCAGATCTCGCACCACGTCGTTGATGACCTGGTCTTCGAAATAAGAATAGTAATCCTCATCGCCGGATTTTTCGCCGCTGGCGTTGTGGAAAACCAGTTCCTCCGCCATCGCCTTGTCATACTGGTCCTGCGTGATATATTTCTGGTCGAGCATTTCGCCGAGAATGATCTCCTGGCGCTGCTTGTTCTTTTCGGGGTTGATATACGGGTCGTAGATCGAGGGGTTATTCGTAATGCCGATGAGCGCAGCGCACTCGGCAAGGTCGAGCTCGCTCACGCTCTTGCCGAAATAGACCTGCGACGCAGACTCCACGCCCTCGCAGTTTTCGCCCAGCGCGATGACGTTGAGATACAGCTCCATGATCTGCTTTTTCGTATATTTCTTTTCCAGCTCCAGCGCGCTGAAAATTTCCACCAGCTTGCGGCGCACGGTCACCTCGTCGCGCCCGGTAATGTTTTTGACGAGCTGCTGGGTAATGGTCGAGCCGCCCGCCTCGCCCTGACCGAGGAACATCTTGACGCACGCCTTCATGGTCGTGAACCAGTCGACGCCCTGATGGTCCTCAAAGCGCTTGTCCTCGATGGCAATGCAGGCATGAATCAGGTTTTTGGGGATATTCTCATACTCGACCCATGTGCGGTTCGCGCCGCCGTAGAGCTTGCGCAGGACCACATCCTGCCCGGTCTTCGGGTCTTCATAGTAGATCACGGACGTCTGGTCGAGCGTAAAGCCGTCGATCGAATCGACCTGCGCCGAAAGATCGTTTTTGACATACAGGGTAAACAGGCACGCAAAAATCAGCGTCGTGAGGAACAGCACCAGCACCATCGTGCCAAGGACCTTTCCCACGCCCTTGAGAACGCGCTTTGCCGCGGAGCCGGAGGGCTTTGTATGTTTATCTGCTCGCATGATATTCCTCCATTTATCGTAAAACCTGCCCGGATTTCTGAACAATCAGCGTGCACAATTCACCATTTTAATTTTCATCGTTACATTATAACACACCTGTCAATTAGTTTGGAAACAAAATATGAATATATGCCCGTTTTCTTTGCATGCACCGGCGCAAAACCGGGCATCGTAAAGCAAAAAGGAGGGAGAACATGAAACGGCTGCTTCTTACCCTTGCGCTCTGTATGAGTCTCTTCGCCGGCGGCTTTCTTCTCACGATTCAAAACGGCAGCATCTGCTACCGGGAGCCCGGCGGCGCATGGCACGACACCGGGCTGCGCGCGCGCAGCACCTTGCCCGCACAGGATGTTTCGCTTCTTTCGCGTGGGCTGCATTTTCCCAGCCGGCAGGCTCTGACGCGGGCGCTGGAAGATTTTTGTTCCTAGGGTGTATTCTTCCAACGCATGATGTGACCGGCAGCGAGGGATTTTTGCGTTAAACAAGACATTTTTTCGCAGGAATACTGACGTATTTCAAGGAAAAATGACGCGGCGCAGTGCGAAAAGACCCGCTGTCCGGGTACGTTGGGAGTTGGAAGAATACACCCCAGCCGGCAGATGGCAGAATTTCCTCTTGATTTTGCAGACGCTTGCCGCTAAAATAGAGGCAAGAACAAATCATGCGGAGGACGCACCTATGAGCGACGAATACGGAAGCGATTTTATCTCCATCACCGACGAAGACGGCAAGGAGTATGAGCTGGAGGTTCTGGCAGAGCTGGAATACGAAGGCAGCAAATATCTGGCGCTCGTCCCCGCCGATGACGACGGCGAGGAGGATCTGGAAGTCAGCATCCTCAAGGCGGTGGACGAAAACGGCGAAGAAATTCTCGTCACCATCGACGACGATGACGAGCTCGAGGCGGTCTACAGTGCGTTGATGGATCTCATGTACGAGGACGAGGAAGAAGAACCGTCCGAGACCTGAGCTTCACCGGAACTTTATATTCTGTCACGACTTCCCTGCGGGGTGCGTGACGGCTCCACTTAAACCCACATTATATTCAGGGGATGCCGGAATCTTCCGGTGTCGATTGCAGGCCTCCCGCCCACGGCTCTGACCGGTGGTGGACGTTGGAAGCAGAGAAGCATCGGAGAGGCAACCCACCTGCCCTTTCGTGCAGGTTATAATTGGAGTCGCACGGCTTTCGCGGGGATTTCCATATTGTCAAGAAAGCTATCTCTTTCTTGACAGAAGGGATTGCGCCCTGCGGGGCGAAACTCTACAAGGTTTTTATACATACCGAAACGGGGTAAGGCGTTCCGCCTTACCCCGTTTGTTATCTGTGTATCCGGGCAATCAGTTCGTCATAGATTTCCCGCGTTCTTTCCGGTTCATCCATTCCGATGACGAGGGTTTTACCATCTGCCGTCAGTACGACAAATTCCGATGCCTTTGTGTAGGCATACAGCGTGTAAGAGCCGAATTCGTCATTACAGAACGTACCCAGGGAAAACCTCGCCGAGCCGAAGCCGTTCGTCCGCATGCCGGTATCCAGATTGCTGCGATATTCGATCGTATCGATTTCGGAATACGAGAGGCTCAGATCCGCCCACCAGGTCGCGTGAATTGTCAGCGCCGTATCGCCGCAGCTTGCCTCCATGCTGCCGGTAAACAGCAGCAGCGCCGTACCCAGCAGCGTCACGCAGACAAGGACGGCAGCCACTCTGGACGCTATTTTTTCCGCCCGGCTTTTGGGTATTTTCTCATATGCAACGCCCGCCTTCCGATGCTGTCTGAAAATGGCGTAAGAATATGCAATCGGCGCAATGCCCAGCGCGGCAGTCACGCAGATCATCACCCAGACCATTGCCCGCAGCGGAAGCAGCGCTCCCAGCAGCAGAAGCAATCCTCCGCCGACCCACAGCTTCCCGGCAAACCGGTGCGTCCGGTTCCAGTTCTCCTCATTGCCCAGCGTCCAGGAGACCTTGACGCCCAGCGTGCTGTTCCGCCGCAGCTTTGGCAGATAGTTGCCGATCCAGACAAACAGCACGCCCAGCAGCACCGGCACGATCCCCGCGACCTCCGGCTCTTTGCCCAGCGCAGCCCGATACATCATGCCGCTTGTAACAAGCGAACAGACCGGCAGAATCCAGAAAACCATCCCCAGCGCCCTGGGGCTCTGGCGCTGCTGCTTCGGGTCGCGCAGCGTCAGGCACAGGCAGAGAAGGTGCACAAGCAAATGCGCCAGCGGCAGACCGAAAACAGCCAGCGCCTTTGCCGCACTGCCGTCTGCCTTTCCATCCGCGCCCCAATGGGTGATCAGCGTGCCGGGCAGCCTGTTCCACACGATCAGCCCGAACAGAACCGGCAGCAGAATCACCGCCGACGACAAAAACAGCTTCCTCTTATTCTCCCGCAGCATGGCCGCCATCTCCTTTCAAATCCGCAAGCCAGAGCATCGTCTCCTCCAGAACGGAGGTATTGATTTCATAATAAATAAACTTTCCCTCCCGGGTGTCGCGGATCAGGTCCGCCTCCTTCAGCACCGACAGGTGCCGGGAAATCGCCGGCGCGGATACAGAAAAATGCGCAGTAATCTCTCCTGCCGGCATACGCCCTTTTTTCAGCAGATTCAATATCTCCCGGCGAATCGGGTCGGCAAGCGCCTTTAAGGTCTGCTGCAAGCCCATGGCGCATCCTCCTTTAACATTTAACCGAATTGTTAATTATAGAATACACGAAACCTGCGCGCTTGTCAACCGGAATGCCAGAAAAAGCTGCCGGACACGCCGCTTTGCGGGGCTGCTTTTCCGGTTTTCGGTGCGGTTCCCGGGGAAAACCCGGAAAAATTACGAATTTTTGAATTTCCGAAAGAAACGCTTGCAAGTACGTGGCTTTTTCTGTATAATACGTTGAGTATCGTCTGTCAGGGTGCATCTGATACACTCTGGGCGGAACGTAAGAATACTTGAGAGGAATGATCCTGAATGAGCGCATCGCGCGAAAAGAACAAGCGCAAGGAGCTGAACGCTTCTGCCGAAGCCCCCGCCACACCCGCCAAAAAGGGTATGAGCAAGGGTCTGAAATGGACCATCGGCATCATCTGCCTTGTATTGGTAATTGCCATTGTCACCTTTTTCTCCATGCTGACCAGCGGCTACCTTGCCGGTCACACGACCGCCGCAACTGTGGGCAGCCACAAGCTCTCGCCTGCGATGGTGAACTATTTCTATAAGGAAGCCTATAACTCCATGAGCAGCCAGTACGGCGACATGATGAGCTATATCATCGACTCCAACACGCCGCTCAATGAGCAGTACTATGACGAAGAAAACGGCATTACCTGGGCAGACACCCTGATTGAGCAGGGTCTGACCAGCGCGGCGCGCATCTACGCCATCTACGACGAAGCAGTTGCAAACGGCGAGACGCTTTCCGACGACGATCAGTCCAGCATCGACGCCACTGTCTCCAACCTCAGCGTCTACGCCACCTACTACGGCTACTCCAACGTCAACGGCTACCTTGCCGCCATGTACGGCGCAGGCTGCAACGAGAAGAACTTCCGCGAGTTCCTCTCCATTGAAACCCTTGCCAACAACTACTCGCAGAAGGTCTACGACACGCCCGTCTACACCGAAGACGAGCTTGCAGCGGACTATGCCGCCGACCCCAACGCCTATGACACCGTTGACTACCGCGTGTTCGCCGTGACCGACGCGCTGTTTGACGAGGAAGACGAGGAAAAGCTGGCTGATCTCAAGAAGACCGCTGCCGACGAGCTGCTTGCCGCTGCCGAGGAAGGCGACGAGGCGTTCATCCAGGCTGCTTACGACCACGCCTCCGAAGACACCAAGGAAAACTACGAGGACGACAGCTACACCCTGCGCACCGACGTCGGTCATTCCGACTCCGATCTTTCCAACTGGCTGTTTGAATCCGACCGCAAAACCGGCGACGCCACCTGCGTCGAGACCAGCGGCACCTACTATGTCGCGATTTTTGAGAGCCGCAACACCCACGACTACGCGCTTCCGAATGCCCGCCACATCCTGATCTCCGTCTCGGATACCACTGACGAAGAGGCAATGGCGACTGCGAAGGAAACCGCAGAGAAGCTGCTTGCCGAGTATGAGGCGGGCGAACACACCGAAGACGCCTTCGCTGCCATCGGCGACGCCGCCTACGCAGACGGCACTGCCGCAGAGTCTGCCCGCTATGAGGACATCACGCCGGGTCAGATGGTCGAAGACTTTGAGAACTGGTGCTTCGACGCCAGCCGCCAGGTCGGCGACACCGGCATTGTGGAAAGCACCTACGGCTACCACGTCATGTACTTCTCCGGCTTCGGCACGAACTACCGCATGAAGCTGGTGGAAGACGAGCAGCGCGGCAACGTCTACACCGACTGGCTCACCGCCACTACCGAGAACGCAAGCTATGAGACCGTTGCCTCCGGCATGCGCTTTGTGACCAAGTAAGCTTTGAATGACGAACGAAACAAGGGGCTGCCGCAAGGCAGCCCTTTGTGATAGGAGGAACTATGGCAGAAACGCAATTTGACCGGGAGCGGATGCTGCTGGGAGACGAGGCAATGCAGGTTCTTGCCGCCAGTCACGTCGCCGTCTTCGGCGTCGGCGGCGTGGGAAGCTTTGCGGCAGAGGCGCTGGCGCGCGCGGGTGTGGGCGCCATCACGCTTGTCGACCATGACACGGTCAGCCTCACCAATCTCAACCGCCAGCTCGTCGCGCTGCACTCGACCCTCGGCATGCGCAAAACCGACGTCATGGCATCGCGCATTCTGGATATCAACCCCGCCTGCCGCGTCACAAACCTCCCCGTCTTCTACGAGCCGGAGTGCCGTGAGGACTTTTTCTCGCGCGGCTTCGACTACATTGCCGACTGCATCGACTCCACGCGCAGCAAGCTTGATCTGATTGAAACCGCCATCCGCCGCGGCGTGCCGATCATCAGCTCCATGGGAACCGGCAACCGGCTCGACCCGTCGAAGTTCCGCATCACCGATCTGAGCAAAACCTCCGGCTGCCCGCTGGCAAAGGTCATGCGCCGGGAGCTTCGCCTGCGCGGCATCAACCACCACACCGTGCTTGCCAGCGACGAGCTTCCCTCAAAGCCCCGCAAGCTCCCCGGTCAGCAGGACGAAACGCGCACGCCGCCTGGCTCCGTTTCCTGGACGCCGCCGTGTGCGGGCATGATGATCGCAGGCTTCATCGTCCGCCAGCTGCTTGCGCGCGCGCAGGAGCAAGCTGCCCCAAACGAATAAAAACTGCCTCCCCCGGCAAAGCTATTGCCAATCGCTTTGTCAGGGGAGGTTTATTATGCGGGAGGCAAAATTTGCCCTGTGGAAGGTGCTTCTGACCGGAGCTCTTGCGGGCTTTGTCAACGGATTTTTCGGCGCGGGTGGGGGCATGCTCGTCGTGCCGCTGCTGATTGTTCTGGTGGGGCTTGCCGACAAGCAGGCATTCTCCTCCGCCATCAGCATCATTCTGCCGCTCACCATCGTCTCGCTCGTCATTTACGCGAAAAACGGTGCGCTGGATATCAAAGCTGCGCTCCCGTATCTGCTCGGCGGCGCGGGCGGTGGCGTGCTGGCGGGGCTCTGGTTCCGGAAGGTTTCGGCGCGGGTTTTGCACATTGCGCTGGGGCTTCTGATTCTCTTTGGCGGCGCGAGGCTGCTGCTATGGTAGATTTTTTCCTTGCCGTGCTTGCAGGGCTCATCTGCGGCGTGCTGTCCGGATTCGGCATCGGAGGAGGCTCTCTGCTGATGGTCTGGCTGACGGCGCTTCTTTCCATGGACCAGCGCACGGCGCAGGGCATCAATCTTCTGTATTTTCTGCCCGCCGCCGGCTGCTCGCTTATTTTTCACGTCAAGAACAGACAGATCGTCTGGAAGGCGGTCGTCCCCGCCGCAATTGCCGGGTGCCTGACCGCCATCCCCGGTGCGCTGCTTGCCGGAAGCGTAGACACGGCGCTGCTGCGAAGGTTATTTGGCGGCTTTCTGGTCCTCGTCGGCATCAGCGAGGTCTTCTTCAAGGGCAAAAAAACCGGCAGCTCTGGCTGAAGCTGCCGGTTTTTCGCGTATTACACAAGGATCATGATTCCCGCAATGATCAGCAGCACGACACCGATCCCGCGGTTCCACGCAAGCGCCGCCTCGGACGGCTCCGCGTCCTTGACCTTCCAGCCGACATCGAGATGCCACGTCAGCTGCGGACAGGCAGTGTTGATACTGCCGACGAACAGCAGAAACAGGATGATTCCCCAGCTCTTTGTGGACTTTTCTTCGTGCTTCGCGGCTGGCGACCGCTTCAGCACACGGTCTAACGTCATGCCGTCCGGGTATTTGCCGGAATCAAAATCAGGGCTCGTCGCGCCGCTGGAAAAATTCCTGTCTTCCTTCCATGTGTACGTCTCGCCGTCCGGATAGGTAAACGTCACGCTGTAGCCGGTGCCGCTGGTATCATAGCGGTAGGAATAGGTATTTGTGCCGTCGGAAATGGTCCCCTTGTAGGCATCGATCGGCGTGATGGTGTAGACAGCCCCATCCCACCCGGTGGTGTACGGCTCCAGAGAGGCGGTCGCCTTCTGCTTCGCGCAGGCGCTCAGACTCAGCACCAGCGCTGCCAGCACTGCCAATATCAAAGCCCCAAACACAACATTCCGCTGTTTTCTCATGCGATTCTCCTTTCCCCGGTCCTGCCGCAGGGCGCTTCAATCCGCCATGCGGTAGGATTTGTCGAAATACTGATAGTACGGGATCAAAAACTGGTAGGCATCTTTCACGGCATCCAGAAGCTCTCTGGAATAGGACAGCTCGTCATAACTGCGCTCGCAGGAAATGGAGAACGAACGGCGGTTATACCAGTGGTTCAGGCTGTCGTCCGCGTGCCCTTTTGGTCTTGCATACTCCGGTCCCTGCAAAGAAAACACGTCCTGCTCGTCCAGCTTTTTCGCGAGCTTCTCCAGCTCCTTCGGGTTCTGATCGGCAAGCCTGCGGAACCTTGCCGCAGCCGCGGGCTGGCACCAGTAGCCGAAGCCGTAGCCATAGCCCTCGCAGCCCAGCTCAAACCAGAGGCAGGGCGCGTTTTCCCTTCCCTCCAGCTCGTTCTGGAATGAAAACCAGATATGGTCCTTGAGCGGACCTCTTCCAAACAGACGTCTCGCATCGCGGTAGATCTTTGAAATATGAAGATTCAGATGCAGCTGCGGATAATTTTCCGTCAGCCAGTCGTAAAGCTCGCCGGAGAGCGCCTTCGTCGGGTCCATGATGTAGGCGTTGAACTGGTCCTTTCTGGGATGGAACCATTCGCGCGAGTTGTTGAAGCGGATATCCCAGAAAAAATCCACTGTTTTGTCGCTGTAGCCTGTGAACATATTGTGCGTGTTACTCCTTGTGCGTGCGAAGATAGCTGAGGTAACCCTCGAGAATCAAAGACGCGGCGACCGCGTCGACGGTTTTTTTGCGCTTTTTGCCGTGGTAGTTGTTGTCGGACAGAATCTGATGCGCCTCAATCGTGGTACGCCTTTCATCCCATAAGACGACCGGCTGATTGATAAGTTCCTCGAGCTTTGCCGCAAATGCGCGGTACAGATCCGCGCGGGGACCCTCGGAGCCGTCCATGTTGCGGGGAAAGCCCATCACCAGCCGCTCTGCGCCCGATTTGCGGTATGCCTCCGCCACCAGCTGCGCGGTTTTTTCCTTATTCCAGGACTCAATCACGCTTGTCTGCCCCGTCAGCATCCCCAGTGTATCTGAAACCGCCACGCCCGTGCGCGCATCGCCCAGATCGATTGCCATAATTTTCATCAAGCCGCTCCATTCCGGCAGGTATCCGCCGCCTGTTATTTTGGACATTGTACCACAATTCGCGCCGAAAGACAATGACGGGGAATTTTTCCCGCCCGTTTTTCAAATTTCCGGTTGACCTCCGCTCCAATTTATGCTATGATGTCTTCACCTGCGAAAAAAGGGATACGTATGCCGTTTTTTCAGCCGCGTTGGCGCCATTGTAGTTTCGGCGTCGCCTAAATTTACCATAGAACGCGGTCATACAGGGAGGCAAGATTTAAGGAGGTGCCGAACATGCGCGTAAAGATCACTCTCAGATGCAACGAGTGCAAGCAGAGAAACTACAACACGATGAAGAACAAGAAGAACGACCCTGACCGTCTCGAAATGAAGAAGTATTGCAGATTCTGCAAGAAGCAGACCGTTCACAGCGAGACGAAGTAAGGCAATGATTCATACATTGCAGAAAGGGTGAAATCATGGCAGAAGCAAAAAAGGAAAACTTCTTTGTGCGTGCCGGGAAGCGAATCAGCCGTTGGTTCCGCGAAATGAAGAGTGAGCTGAAAAAGGTCGTATGGCCCACCAAGAGCCAGATGATCAACAATACGCTCATCGTCCTCGCCTGCGTGCTGGTCGTCGGCATTTTCATTTGGGTCTTTGATGCGGTCGGCGGCGTTGTGGTCAACGGCATCATTACCCTCGTCAAAGGCTAGGTAGCAGCATGGCGGAAGCAGCAAAATGGTATGTTGTGCATACCTATTCCGGCTATGAAAATACCGTCAAGGCTACCATCGAGAAAACCATCGAGACCCGTCAGCTTCAGGATCTCATCCACGTCGTCTCCATTCCGATGGAGACCGTCACCGAGATCACGGACAACGGTCCGAAGACTTACGACCGCAAGGTCTTCCCCGGCTACGTGCTGGTGAAAATGATCATGTCAGACGAGGCATGGTATATCATCAAGAACGTGCGCGGCGTGACCGGCTTTGTCGGTTCGGGCACCAAGCCCACCCCCCTGACGGACGAAGAGGTCCAGCAGCTGGGCGTTGAAAAGCATGAGATCGTCGTCGCCTACTCTGAGGGCGACACCGTCAAGATTGCAGACGGTCCTCTGACGTCGTTCACCGGCGTTGTCGACATGGTGGACATCGAAAAGAACAAGGTGCGCGTGATTGTGTCCATGTTCGGACGCGAGACGCCCGTCGAACTCGAGCTGGATCAGGTCGAACTGGTCAGCGAGTAATCTCCGGCGCAGACCGGAACGTGGGAGGGGTTCAGCCCCGCCAGAAATACGCCATCGGCGCGTATCACCACATTTATTCAGGAGGTGCTTATCATGGCACAGAAAGTAACAGGTTATATCAAGCTTCAGATTCCTGCCGCAAAGGCAACCGCTTCGCCCCCTGTCGGTCCGGCTCTCGGCCAGCACGGCGTTAACATTTCCCAGTTCATCAAGGAGTTCAACGAGCGTACCAAGGATCAGGCTGGCTTCAAGATTCCAGTCGTCATCACCGTCTACGCCGACCGCAGCTTTACCTTCATCACCAAGACCCCCCCGACCCCGACCCTCATTCTGAAGACTCTGGGCATTGAAAAGGGCTCCGGTGTTCCCAACAAGGACAAGGTTGCTACCATTACCAAGGCACAGGTCAAGGAAATTGCCGAGCGCAAGATGCCCGACCTGACCGCCAACACCATTGAAGCCGCGATGAGCCAGGTTGCAGGCACCTGCCGCAGCATGGGTATCGTTGTTGTCGACTAAGATTGCTTGACCCGAGGGATTCCGGTTCAGGACCGGACCTCATAAATATGTGGGAGGATTATTCCGCATCACCACTAAGGAGGATATTACATTGTTTAAAGGTAAAAAGTACGTCGACAGCGCGAAGCTGATCGACCGCAGCGTGCAGTACGAAGTCTCCGACGCCATGGATCTGGTCGTCAAGACCGCGAAGGCAAAGTTCGACGAGACTGTCGAAGTTCATATCAAGCTCGGCGTTGACTCCCGTCACGCTGACCAGCAGGTCCGCGGCGCCATCGTTCTTCCGAACGGCACCGGCAAGACCCGCAAGGTCCTCGTTTTCGCGAAGGACGCAAAGCTCGACGAGGCTCTGGCAGCAGGCGCTGACTTCGCCGGCGGCATGGAGCTCGTGGAAAAGATTCAGAAGGAAAACTGGTTCGACTTCGACGTCGTCGTCGCTACCCCTGACATGATGGGTATCGTCGGTCGTCTCGGTAAGGTCCTCGGTCCGAAGGGTCTCATGCCCTCCCCCAAGGCCGGTACCGTGACCCCCAACGTCACCGCCGCTGTCAAGGAAATCAAAGCCGGTAAGATCGAGTACCGTCTCGACAAGACCAACATCATCCACTGCCCGATCGGCAAGGCTTCCTTCGGCCCCGAAAAGCTCGCTGAGAACTTCAACGCACTCATGGGCGCTGTTATCAAGGCAAAGCCGGCCGCTGCAAAGGGCCAGTATATCAGAAGCTGCACCGTTGCCAGCACCATGGGCCCCGGCATCAAGGTTGCTGCCACCAAGATCTAAAAAATAGCTCTTGACATTCGCGCAGATTCTGCTATAATATACAAGCTGCCAAAGACAGCAGGAGATAGTTTATCGTAACAGGGTTCGCCCTTCCTGCCGAGGTTCCGCACAAATGGTAACATTTCTGTGTCCTCACGTCTTTGGCGTGAGGACATTTTATTTTCAGAGGTGACATTCATGCCCAACGCAAAGGTACTTGAAAGCAAGAAAACCGTCGTTGATGCTCTGTCTGAGAAAATTCAGAACGCTACTTCTGCTGTTTTTGTAGACTACAAGGGCATCACCGTCGCGCAGGATACCGAGCTTCGCAATCAGTTCCGTGCTGCGGGAGTCGAGTACGCTGTCGTCAAGAACACCCTGACCCGGTTCGCTGCCAATAAGGCCGGCTACACCGAGTTCGATGAGCTTCTCAACGGCACCACGTCCATGGCTTCCACCACCGACGATCCCATTGCACCGGCTCGCGTCGTCTGCGAATTCGCAAAGAAAAACAAGAACGTCGTCAAGATCAAGGGCGGCATGGTTGAAGGCAAGGTTCTGTCTGTTGAAGAACTCATGTCCTTCGGCGAACTGCCCTCCAAGAATGCACTCGTTGCACAGGTTCTCGGCACGTTCCTCGCGCCCATCTCCTCTCTGGCAGTTGTCCTGAACCAGATTCTGGAGCAGAAGGGCGGCGCTCCTGCGGAAGAAGCTCCCGCAGAGGCTTAATCCATCAATCAATAAAATTTCGACTGAAACATTTTACTGAACAATTTACTGGAGGTAACTACAATGGCATCCGAAAAGATTACTGCTATGATCGAAGAAGTTAAGACTCTTACCGTTCTGGAACTGGCTGAGCTGGTCCATGCTCTGGAAGAGGAATTCGGCGTTTCCGCCGCTGCTGCTGCTGTCGCTGCTCCCGCTGCCGGCGCTGCTGCTGCTGAAGAAGAGAAGACCGAGTTCGACGTCGTGCTGAAGTCCGCTGGCGCCAACAAGATCGCTGTCATCAAGGTTGTCCGTGCTGTCACCGGTCTGGGTCTGAAGGAAGCGAAGGAGCTCGTCGACGGCGCTCCCAAGAACCTCAAGGAAGGCATCTCCAAGGACGACGCGGAGAAGCTCGCTGCCGAGCTCAAGGAAGCTGGCGCAGAGGTCGAGATCAAGTAAGATCTGTCTTGCATACCAAAACACGCTGCATGGTCTCATGCAGCGTGTTTTTTGCAGCTGTCCAAAAAGCTAACGCTTTTTGGACAAAGGAACTGCGCCTCGACTGCGCGCATAATTTGTGCGCAGTCGAGGCGCGCAGTATGTTTCCGGTCGGCGGAGCCGCCGGATAACATGG
>ENA-UOJO01001929-UOJO01001929.1-human-gut-metagenome-genome-assembly--contig:-P57-NODE-1929-length-24231-cov-4.794507_pt1 | contig 24231 bp, 17 predicted proteins | sample MGYA00242351_ERZ723898 | MGnify/ENA metagenome assembly ERZ723898 | reverse complement strand
GTGGGTGAAAAAATGAAAAAAAATTGTTTAGAAAACTTCATGTATGAAGCAAAAAGAGCAGGCAGGTGATTTCGTAAATTTAGACTTTGAGCGTACTGTAGGCTATTTTTTTCTGAGTTTTTACGGTATTGACAGAAATATTCAGTTCTTTGGCAATCTCATCATTGTTTTTGCCTTGTATGGCAAGAATGAAAATTCGTTTACATTTGGGCGGAAGATTTTCCTGGGTTTTAAGCAATATCCGCTCCACTTCTTCCTCTATAATGAAATATTCGAATAAAGTTTTGTCTTCTAAATCGTGCAAACTCTGCTCGTAACGTAACCTGATTTTTTGATGTTTTATATAATTCAAGACAGTATTGCGGGTCACGGAATAAAGGAAAGATTTAATGTGTATAACTGATTCCATTTCTTCCCGATGATTCCAAAGTGCACAAAAGGCTTCCTGCACAATATCTTCTGAAGCATCCAGATTATTTAAAAACCGGTTGGTAAAAAGGCACAACGAATGATACAGACCATCGAAAACGGTCTTGAAAATCAAGCTATCTCCTTGCCTGAAACGTTCCATATCCAATGTCACACCTTCCACCGAACAACTTTTTAAGAAAAACAGTGTAAATATATATTTTCCTCCGGATACCCACCAACTATTCCACAACTAAACTGAAAAATAATCCCTTCATAGCCGAAAAACAAACGAAAAACTTCGTATTTTCGCCCTTTGAAATCTATATTATATGAACGATAAACTCAAAGAGGAAATCCGGAAAACGCTGGGAATCCTGAAAAACGGAGGTGTAATTCTTTATCCGACCGATACGATCTGGGGATTGGGTTGTGACGCCACTAATCCGGAAGCTGTCAAACGGATTTATGACATCAAAAAACGGGCCGACAACAAATCGATGCTTGTATTGTTGGACGATGCAGGGAAAATAGCTTCCTATGCCGACGTCCCGGATATAGCCCTCGATTTGATCGAAGTGGCCGACAAACCGACAACTATCATCTATCCGGGTGCTAAACGTTTGGCACCCAATCTGATCGCAGAAGACGGTACGATCGGTATCCGGATTACGCGGGAAGAATTTACCCGATCTTTAATTTTCCGTTATAATAAACCCATCGTTTCGACTTCGGCCAATATCAGCGGCGAACCCTCCCCTCATTTTTTCGGGGAAATCAGTGAGGAGATCAAAAATGCAGTAGACTATATCGTAGATTACCGCCGCAACGATCATAAACCGGCAGCTCCCTCGAGTATTATCAAACTGGGAATGGGCGGGGAGATTCAAATTATCCGGAAATAATCTTTAGCTCTTGACTTTAAACATTCGACTTTAATTATGGCTTTGATTTTAAATATAGATACCTCTACTTCTGTCTGCTCGGTAGCCTTAGCCCGGGACGGAAAAATGATTGCCTTGAAAGAAAATAACGAGGGATTGAACCACTCGGTTTTATTAGGCACTTACATCGACGAAATCCTAAAAGACAATCACATGGATGCCCATTGTCTGGATGCCGTTGCGATCAGTATGGGCCCGGGATCGTATACCGGATTACGCATCGGAGTATCTATGGCGAAAGGAGTATGTTTCGGAGCAGGTAAACCTCTGATCGCCGTACCGACCTTACAAGCACTGGCCTTATCGGTATCGGAACGGATACGGGAAGAAGCGCTGTATTGCCCGATGATCGACGCCCGCCGGATGGAAGTCTATACCGCTTTTTTCGACCGTAACAACCAACAGGTCATCGATACCAAAGCAGAAATCGTCGACGAAAATTCGTTTGCCGATTTATTGGCCGGACATAAAATTTATTTTTTCGGAAATGGCAGCGACAAAGTCAGGATGCTCCTTACCGCTCCTAATGCTCATTTTATGGGGCAAGTAGAAACCTCTGCCCGGCACATGATCCCCCTTGCAGAGGAGCTGTTCGGCCGGCAAGAATTTGTCGATGTCGCCTACTTCGAACCGTTTTATCTCAAAGATTTTATTGCCACGACTCCGAAGAAAAAAGTGATTTGATCCAATTTTCGCCGGCATATCGGGTTTTGAATTTTTCGATTATATTTTTTATAAAAATATAGGAAATCATCTGTTAAAAGTTAACTTTGCAAATTCGATTTACGATATACCGTAAATTGCAATTTTAATTTTCAAAAAACAGAATGATGAAAACAAAACTTTTTACCCTGGTATTTGCAGTCCTTGTTTTAGGGGCTTGTAAAAAAGAGATTAAGCTGGATGTTAAACAAATCCATCTGACCGACACGACCGGACAATGGGACATCAAAATCGACCGTCCTGCCTTCTCGACTACAGATGCTGAAACTGAAAAAAGCTGTGTCAAATTCAACGACGAGGTCAACGGGCTGATCAACGGTATTCATGCAGCCTTTATCGAACAAGCTAAAGAGAACATTGCCTGTTTAAATTCTGCAGGTTTCAAGCAAGCTGCTCCCTACGAACTGATCATTCAAGATTCGGTGTTCCTGGCAGACCAAATTTACATCAGTGTCCGGGTATTATCGTACGAAATGCTGGGAGGAGCCCATGGGATGACCGATTTTTATGCTATAAATTACGATGTGAAGACACAGAAATTCTTAACCAATAAAGATATCCTCAACCTGGACAAAGCAGCAGATATCAATGCCCTTTTAAAGGCTAATCTGAAAGATCCGGACAAATGCTTCACTTTCGAAGCTCCGACAGTGGATAATGTCACCTGCATCAACCTTACCCTCCACACGGTCGATTTTACTTATGCCCAATATATCCTCGGTCCTTACTCTTGTGGCCACACCATCATTTCCATTCCCAAAGAAAAGATGAAGGATATGCTGGTGATCAAATAATGGTCCGATCGGTTGAAACGGATAAAACGGTAATAACAATAATAACCGTTTTATCCGTTATTATCTAAAGTCGATTATCTTCTTCCAGCACCTTAATGTCAGTTTTTCGCCGATAACAATTTTTTCAACAATAATTCTGTTCTGGGATCGGACGGACGCCAGCAGTTGTGTGCCATCATCTTACCGTCAGGGCCGATCAACATGAAACGGGGGATTCCGGTTACGCCATATTTCCGGATGAACGAACTCTTAAATCCCTCCGGAGCAATCAAAGTTACTCCCTGAATCCGATGTTCTGCCAGGTATAGTTTCCACTTCTCTTTCTCCGTCCACCGATCCATGGAGAGAGAAACAAAAACGATCTTTTCACCCCTGTATTGTTGCTCCAATTTCTGCATATAGGGCATCTCTTGTTTACAGGGTCCACACCAGGTCGCCCAGATATCCAGATATATATACTTTCCCCGGAAAGTTTCCGAACTCACTTTTACCCCGTCCTGGTCCTCGAAAATAAAGGCACATCCTTCACCATTCAAGGTGTCGTTCTTTATTTGTTCGCCGGCTTTGCTGCAAATTTCCTGAAAGAGGATTTTTCCTTTCCTGCTTTTTATCCAGGGAGCACAACACTCCAATGTCTCCGACAGACAGAGCAATTCCCGGTTATCTACCCGCCTGCTCAACTCCCTCAATAGATACTCCTCACCAATAGAACGGTTGGGAATACATTTCGCTTTTTTCAGTAAATAGTCCGAAAGAGTAAACCGAAAACGTCCTTCTTCCTCCTGTGCCAACAGATAATTATAAATCCACACCCGCCCTTCAGAAGTTTTAAAAAAAGCCGTATCCCGGAAGGGCATCCTTCCGATAGCCCGCAATAACGTACGGGGACGCTGCCAATGCTCATAACGCATTACATTATAAGTCGCCACAATGGCTTCCCAATACATTCGGCGAAGCCGACTTTTCCATTCCCGGATAAAATCAGGTTCCTCTCCTCCCCATTGTTCCACATCCCGGATACCTTGCCGGAAAATTTCCTTCAACTTACCGATATTAGCCGGCAATCCGAATTTTCCACTATTATCCGACATGTTGAAAATAGAATACACTTTTCCATCGTTGAGGAAATAACTACACATCATCGTCTCGAACATCATCTGAGGTCGAGGGTGTTCGGGGACTTCATAGAATATATTTTCGTAGGTCCGGTTTATCCCGGCCCTGGAAATATCTATTCCCAGTAAATCCCGATCGGTCAGGGCAAATAAAGTTTTTTGTGCGGTATACTTATTCTGTTCTTCATCAAACACCTGATGACTGGCGATAAAAGACAACTTCTGTGCTTTCCCTTTCAGATTTTGCCCATTCACAGCAAAAAGAATATTACTCAGTTTTCCCTGTTCGCTATACAAATCGATATCGGTCTGTTGTCCATCGTCCTTCAAGACATACCACCCCCGGGAATAAGGAGTACCTACGATCAATTCAGCCTCCTGGTAAACAGTATATCCGCTATTCATATTCGTAACTGCCAATACCAGCGTATAATTCTGATTGGGTTCCCAATTTACGAGAGTATCCAATACCTTATCCAGAGTGAGTGTATCCCCTAACCTTCCCTGAGCAGAAATCGTCCACAGATACTCGAAACGGGCGTCCGGATCGGTAGAACAGACTTCAGGGCGAACAACCAGCCGATCGTTCATAAAATAACGCAAGTACTCCTTTTCTACTCCGGAAACCGTAATCTGTTCTCCGACTGTATAACTATAATTGCCCTTATCTTCAAAACAAGACATCAACAGCAACCCCACGATTGCCAATAAAATATATTTTTTCATAGTGTTACTTTTTATTCCGGGAATCCCGTAATTTCACGATTATCATCATCCAATAAAATATTTCCTTGCCGGTTGTATTCCAAAAGGTATTCATTCAATTTGTCCCTCCAATACATATCCGATCCCGGCTCGTCATTTAAAGCAGTAAGAAACTCGTCATCCCATTTTTTACCGGTCTGTTCAATCATCCACATGTGTTTATTGATGCTATAAGGTCCCAGAACAACACTTTCCAGATATCCTCCCCATCCGGCAGGTTTTAGTAAATCTTTTGAAAAAACCACCGTCCGGTGCAATTCAGTTTTCACCCCGGTCTTAAAGAAGTCATTTTCTACAATTTCCAATCGTAAATAATAAGTAGTCCGTTCAGCCAGTTTATTCCGGAAAATGACTACCGGTACTCTGGCTTTAACGCTGCCAGCCTCAACCGAATAATTCATCTCGTCAAAAACTTATACTGTTCGCCGGCCACAGCATTATTTTGCCCTTCGATCTGTCCTTGTACCACTTTAAAACTACGCGGGTCGGAAGAAGTATATCCTGTCGTGATCACTTCAAACCAGACTGTGTCTTCCGTCACCTGTTCCGGCTGAAAATAAAACGAATAACGTTGCAGTGTATCTTTTGTTTCCGAGAATTGTATATAAGCTTCACCGGAATACATTTTATAATCGTTCGAATTACATGCAGCCCAACATCCTGCCAGTAATCCCGATATCAGAAACCTTTTCATTTTTTTCATCTTCATTGCTTACTTTTTATTTTTCACTCAATTCCGTTTCAGGTAAAGGCAAAACATAATTTACCTCCAAGTCAGAAGGAGCCCAAAGCCATTGATTTTTAGGCAAATTCAGACGTTTATGCAGAAAAAAAGTAACGCCTTCCCCATAAAATTCTTTCCGGTATTCTGCAATAATAGCCGCTTTCCGCAGCGCAGCATCCGAAGGTAAATCTGCAGTAACCAGATTCCGGGCAGACAAAAACTCCTTCCACAAACGCTGCGCCTCGGTTTCCGGTCCCGCCTCTATGGCTATTAAATACATTTCACTCAATCGCAAAAGCGGAATAACCTTATCCTCTTCTTTCTCCGAAGTAGCCTCCGTCACCTGGTATTTATTGCATACATAATAACTCGCTTTATTCGCCATCACCAACAAATTCCAAAGATTCATTTCCCGGATATCCGAACCGGTATTTCCATACAATTCTTTCTTTACCGTTGTTTCCTTGGTTCCTTTATAGAGGCCATCTCCACTGAACAATTCGGTATATTTATCTTGTAAATCAAACCGATAAAGTGAAAACACCTGTTCACAAGGTAGGGTAAAACGGCCTTCACTAAAATCACCGGCTGTCCCCAAACGGAATCTTGGATTCCCGTCTTCATCCTTAGCCGTAATCACCGCCTGTGCAGCTTCATAAGCCTTCTGAGTATCGCCGAACCACAGATAAGCGCGGGCTTGAAGGGCTTTTACCGCATAATAGTTCATCCGGATCGTCCGGTATTTAAAATAATCTTCCTCAATTTCGGATTGTTTCTCCAAATGTTGTTTCAATAACCCATCCGCATTTTCCAAATCGGCTATTAACCGGGCTTTATAGCCGTCGAAATTCACATGCCGGTGTAATTCTTTAGTCACTGTTTCCACATAGGGAAGTATCGGAACTGAAGTCGCCTCTGCCGGTACCGGTCCGAAAAGCCGTAGAATATCCAGATGGCACATCGCGCGTAAAGCCAGGCATTCTCCCTTTACGGCTTCATACGCTCCCGGATCAAAGATCGCTTGCCGAAGATCGACATACTCCAAAATGGCATTTACAGCCAAGATCACCTTATATTGTTGTTCGTACAAGGCATCGATCATCGTCACTGCCTGAGCGTCGGAATAACGGTGGAGGGTCAATGCTTCCTCACCGCTACCCTTTTCAGGATCCCAAAAATCAACCAGATATTCGATCTTACTCATCGTAAGATATTCACCATAACTTTTATCGCTCATCATTTCGATATAAGCACCGGTCAGGGCATCCCGGAAGCCATTCTGAGTTTCAAACAGCTGCTCTGTCGGCTTTTCTGTCCGAGGAGATACAGACAACCAATCGCTACATCCGGATACAATCAGGAGTAGTACCCATCCTATCGCATATATAATCTTATTTTTCATCATATCTCATTTTAAAAAGTTGCACTCAATGAAAAGGAAAATTGCCGTGAAAAAGGATAAGCTTTTCCCTTTTCCTTCTTTACCGACGAAATATAAAAAAGATCGGAGGTACTGACATTCAGTGTCAGATTCTCCATACCCACTATTTTTTTCAAACGGGGGGAATCGAAAAGATATTGTAAGGTCACACTCTGGCAGTTAAACACCCGCTCATTTTCGACAAAACGGGAAGTTTTAGAAGTTTTATCTTTGAGGTGCAAACCTTTAAAAGCGGCAATATCTCCGGCTTTCTGCCAACGTCCCTTATATACCCGGGCATCTACATTCTCCCGGAAATCGGTATTTTCAACTTTCTCGATCAAGGTCGAATTATAAAGCTGGCCGCCGAAACGATAGCCGAAAGAAAGATTCGCAGAGAATCCCTTATAGCGGAACATCGTACTCAGATTTCCCTGATATTTCGGTTCAGCTACTCCGCAAGCAGTCAGATCCCTGGAATCCCAGGTAAAGGTCGGTTCACCGAAACGATCCAGATACAACTCCCTACCGGTACTCGGATCAATACCCAAGGAGCGTACCACCCAAATCGTATTAGTAGAATATCCTGTTTTATACAACATATTGGGATTAGCCCCCTGATCGGCTTCCAAATCCTTTTGTGCATCCTGCAACGCTTCGGAAACTTCCAATATTTTATTTTCGTTGTGTATCAAACCACCGGTCACCGACCAGCTCAGTTCCCGGTCTGAATTACGGACCACAAACACCGTCGCTTTCAGTTCGTAACCCCGGTTCCGCATTTTACCGATATTTTCGATATAAGAAGTAAATCCGTTCGCCATCGGGATATCTACCGAGGATACCAAATCTTTCGTCGTCTCTATATAAAAATCGCCTGCCAAAGAAATACGGTTGTCTATTAATTTCATTTCGCCACCTACATTATAATTCATCTTTTGCTGCCATTGCAAATCTTCATTTCCCAGTCCTATCATCGTCGCCCCCATCCAATTATAATAGCGTCGGTCAGTGATATAGCGATAGGTCGACAAAGCCTGGTAGGAATCAAAATTCTGAGAACCGGTAATTCCGACCGAAGCCCTTAATTTCAAAAAATTCACAATCGGATTTCCCTGTAAGAACTTCTCCTGATGCAGGTTCCAACCGATACCCGTCGACCAGAAAGGAGCGAAACGCCGGGAAGTACCGAATTGCGAAGCCCCGTCAGTACGCCCCGAAAGATCGATATAATACCGGTTATCGTAGGTATAATTCACACTAGCCGTCATACCGATTGCCCGGGTCAGGCTTTCAGAACCAGCTGGTTTTACTCCCGAGGCATATTGCAAACCCATCGGCAAAAAATCGAAATCTTCATTATTGAAACCCTCTACCAGAATATCGTATCCTGTGATCTTATTTTGACGAATATTATAATCCAATCCGGCATACAACATATGTCGTTCTTTAAAAGTAACCGAATAACTCAGATTCAAACCAGCATCGTAAGAAAATTCCTTACCCGGAATATAGCGGTAGCTTCCTTTCCGGAATACATCGGCAGAAGAATAATCGGCAAAATCAGTATGATCGGCAGGTTTAAAAACATTCCGCTCCGTATGTTTCTGTTCTATGCCTATTCGGCCCCGTAACAACAGATCCGGAATGATCTGCCATTCGATAGAAAAATTATTGACAACATCGGTATATTCACTTCGGTCGTAGGTATTCAGCAAAGCATTATACAACGGATTCTGATGCTGGCGGATATAACTTTTGATCAGTTTACCCGAGTCATCGTATATCCGGTAGTAGGGATTCATTTTTACATAATCGTTAAAACTACCATAAGGCGATTCTTCGCTTTTATTAAACCCCAACATCAGGCTATTGGTAAATTTCAGGGTTTTATAATAATAGCTCAGATTCAAAGTGCCGTTCAACGTACGGCGGGACGATTTTTTCATTACCCCCTGGACATCATTATACTGGATCGAAGCAGCATAACGAAAGGTTTTGTCTCCTCCCTCCAAACGCAAGTTATGCCGATGACCGACACCTACCCGTAAAGGCTGGGACAGCCAATCCGTATTTACCCCGGAATTGATATCATTCAGAATTTTATTATAGGTCGCCAAATCTGTCAGGTTCGTCTCGCTCCACAAACCGGCTTTTTTCTCTATCTCTAATTTCTGACAGGCATTTAACACATCATAAGAATTCAGGTCGGGCACTTCCAGATTTAAATCTCCCCGATAGGTAACGCGCAATTTTCCCATCGCCGGAGCTTTTGTCGTAATGCCAATCACCCCATTGGCTCCCCTCGAACCATAAATAGCTGTAGCCGAAGCATCTTTGAGCAATGTGATCGCCTCAACCTCGTTTTCATTGATATCCAACAACTTTTCCAGGCTCGTCTCAAACCCATCCAATACCACCAACGGCGTATTCATACTCACCCTTGTTTCGTCTTTCAACTGGTCAACGTTCGGTAAACTCGAATTCCCACGGATCTGTATTTCCGGTAACCGATTGGGATTAGAACCGAATTCATTGTTTTCGACAATATTAAACGAAGGGTCGATATTCCGTAAGGAAGTCAACAAGTTACGATTACCGAACTGCTTAAGTTCTTCTCCCGTCACTACGGTTGCCGCACCGGTATAACTCGACTTCGCTTTCCGAAAAATACCGGTAACGACCACTTCGTCCATTTCCACCTTTTCTTCTTCGAGTTTCACCCGTAAAAATTCCTGATCCCCGAGAACAACCTCCAAAGGTTTCATACCCACAAAAGAAAACAACAAGACCGTTCCGCCCTCAGGAAGATTGAGCTGAAAGGCACCTTCAGTATCGGTTACTCCGCCCAAAGTCGTCCCTTTGATCCGGACAGTCACTCCCGGCAAGGTGTTTCCCTGTACATCCGTCACCACACCTTTTATCTCCCGAATAGCCGACTGAAGCGGTGAAACCGTTTTTTCCCGGTCTTTAATGACTACCACATTATCCATTACCGTAAAAGTAAGGGGGGTGTGTTTCAACAACCGGTCCAAAATCGTTTTAAAATCTTCTTGTTTAGCTTGTAACGATAAACCGGTAATCTTTTCGATTTTATCCTGACTATAAAAAAATTGTAATCCGGTCTGTTTTTCCAATTCTTTAATCACCTGTTCCAAAGAGGTTTCTTTCACATTCAGAGTGACCCGGTGTGTCTGGGCTTGTACCCCAAAAAACAGGAAGACATTCAGTAGAAATACCAACAAAAATTTTTTTCGTCGTTCCCAGGAAAGCCCCGGTTTGTAATACCATTTTTTTTTCATAACTTTGATTTGTTTAATTATCCAATAATTTTTCAGTGTGATACGGCAATTGCTGCTACAATTGTCGTATCGTTTTATTTCGGATTTACAGTAATAGTTCTGTCTTTCACAATAAAGGTAACATCCCCGCCGGTTTCTATAAATTGCAGGAATTCTTCTACCCGTTCATATTTTTTCAGTTGACCTGAAAAGCGTAATTTTTTTAAAGCTTCTCCATTGAAAAAAACTTCCACATCATAGTTACGTCCGACCGTCTTCATCATTTCTTCCAGGGATTCTTTGTTAAAGAAGTAAATGCCGTCCTTCCAGCTTATAAATTCTTTAGGATTCACTTGCAATAATTCCGGTTTCTCCCCCCGACGTCCGGCCCTGACCTGTTCTCCGGGTTTCATAACTATTTCCCCCTGTTTCAAATTCTTGCCGGTATAGCTGACAGCTCCTTTCACCAAGGTAGTCACAACCCGTTCTTCATCTTCATAATCCCGGATATTGAACTCTGTACCCAAGACCCGGATCTCCCCGGATGAACCGGAAACAATGAAAGGATGTGCTGTATCTCTTTCAACAGCGAAATAAGCCTCTCCCGATAAAAACACCCGCCGTTGCGAACCGTTGAAACGAACCGGATATTTCAGCTTCGAACCGGCATTCAGCCAAACCCGGGTACCGTCGCCCAAGACCAGCGAATACTCACCTCCACGCGGGACGGTCAATTCATTGTACAGGACTTGTGGTTTTGCTGTCTGTGATTGGGAAGAATAAACCAATTGTCCGTCGTGGTACTGAATCCGGGTACCGTCTTTTTCAGCTATAGGAGCCACTTCTTCTCCCAAATTTATTTTTTCTCCATTGGCCAGGGTCACCACCGCTTTCGGTTTTACAATTCCGATCTCTTCCGACAAGGGTATCGAAGCGGGTTGCCACCAAACGAATAGTCCGACCCCTCCACCGACCAACAACGGAATCAGCAACGAGGCCACCCATCTCCAGCGAAGGCGGCCGATAGACCGTTTTCCGGCCGTCATGCTCCAAAATCGCCGGTAAGCTTTATCCGTCTCAAAAATATCCGGTTCTTCCAATGCATTCTTTATCCACTCCCGGTCCTCAAATTCCCGGGCATACTTGTCCAACCCTGTCGTTTCTTTCATATGCCTGTATTCCTCGAGCTCCGAATCTTTCATCCGCCCCAACCAATATTCGAATATCAGATCGACAACCCTACCGATATCATATCCACGACGCTTCATGCTTTTTCAGATTTTTGTTATTTTTATATATTAAATCCGAAAAAGAAAAAAAGTATAACAGAAAAATGATTTTTTTTGAAAAAATAGCTTGTACTCCCCACGCTGCTCTCTTTCGGCTATTGTTCAGAGAGCCATGCCTCGATTTTTTCTGCCGAGGCATCCTTGAGTATTACCCGTTTCCCGCTATCGAGCAGGTAGAGGGTGGGCATTGCCTTGAGATCATATACCTGTTCACGGGTAAGCCGTTTTCCCTCGTCATAACCATCGATCCAACGGGCGGGAAAGATCGCTTTTTCCCAGGCCGGCGTTTTACCCTCCACACACACGGATAGCAGGCATAACCGTCCGGCCTTCATAAATTCATTCATAACCGGTAAGGAGAGAAGCGCCTCCTTCACACGTTGACAGTCCGTGCAATCGGGATCATTGAAATAAAGCACAACATAATCGGCTTTTATACCCGAAAGCCGGTTCATGGCACCGTCGCGGGTCCGGTAGGTAAAATCGGCAGCCACATCACCCGGACGATTTTTCAGGGCCATTTCCAAGAGGTAACGGGGACGTTCTTTATCCCAATCATCCAAGCCGGGATTCCCGAGCAGTGAACGCAGTACCAGGATATGCAGCTCCTCGTTGTACATAGGCGAGTTGGGTTCGTAAAGATACTTGTCCGCCAAGGATATGAAATGGTACAACATCTCTTTTTTCACCATAGCACGCCGGAAAAGCGTGTCGACGGCAACCTGTACTTTTGCCGTGTAGGGAAGAATACTGATAAAATCGACAAATGCCTGTTCCGTGATTTCAGGCCGGGAAATTAAGGTGGTGTCAGCAAAATTGAAATAATCCCAGTAATGCACGGCCAGATAAGCAGCCCGTTCTGCGGGATCCGTCAGAAGAACAGGTACCTCGGGTAACCGAAACTCCTCCGTCGTTCGTTGCGCCTGAGCGAAGGACATAAGCCCGATACAGAAGATACACGCCCAAAGGGTTAGATTCAGAATTTTCATGTCGCTTGGTATTATGATTTATGAAAAACTCCGGACGCTTCCACGTTCGGAGTTTCCGATTGTATCATTCAAAATATCAGTTACCGGTAGCCGCTTGAAGTTCAATATCCGGCTTTGCGAACAGCTCAGCCAAATTATCGTAGATTTTGTGATAAACGTTTCCGGCAGTATCCTCGTAATGCAACTCGATTTTGTCGGAATACCAGTTGAACTCGTACTCCCTACGCAGGCGCAATTCATATCGGCCGTCAGCCGTAACGGTAACCGAACCGATACGACTGTTGTTGCCGACACGCTCGAAAGAGACGAACGCACCGACAGGCACATCCTTTACACCGTCAGCGGCTGCATAACGGAGCGTTCCCGTAATCGACCGGTTGGTTACCCGGAAAGTCTTACTATAATACACTACTTGTTTCTCGTTGGAGGAAATCGTGATGTCGCCCGCACTTACAATGCTATTTGTGATAAACGGCAAGGTTTTACGCTCTCCGTTTTGGTTTACTGAAATAGTCGTTGTATTGTCTATGTTTTCGATTGCATTCGTACCATAGTTACGTTCGGCCTCCCTGTCAGCCTCCACTGTATAAATGAAACGTCCCGGAACCGCAGGATCGGCCTTTAGTTTCGTTCCATTCAATTTGTTTGCCGCCAAGCGGTTTTCATCAATCTTCAGCATGGGCGCATCGATATAAATTTCGAACTCATTGCCGAACGGATCTACCGAGTTTCCGTCCGATCCGCAAAAACTGGTCACGTCAATGGCAATATCCACCTCCTGTTCGGGTTGATAAGTCCATACCAAAGGGGTTACCACTTCAGGAATATCTGCCGCTGAAGCGGACCTATCCGGTTCGTCATCTTTCCCTTTCCAATCCTCACCGGCATATTTTACACGTGCCCCGAAACGGAACGGATTGTAATTGGCCAGCTCAAACGTAACGCTTCGGTATGAATTACCGGCATATATACCCATATCACCGGCATCTGCCGCCAGTACCGCCTCATTACCGGGTTGGTTCGAGGCAATCCTGACCACTTCCGCGCTTTTTGCCCGGTTCGTGTACATATAAATCGAATATTTGCCGGTTTCCGTCGGACTGCCGGGCTTTATCGGTTTGAACATCAACATACGACCGCCTGCCGGATTGTTCTTTCTCCACCACGTATCTGCCTCGTCAGTATAGAAATTACAGTCAAACGACACAATATCGGCTTCCGACGGATCTTTATAATCCGACAAATACTGTGAATATAGCAAGAACTCATCTTTCTCTCCGGCATTGAACGGTGTTCCTCTTTGGTCATCTTCCACTTCATCGCCTTGTTTCTGCATGAGTTGCAGATCAAACTGCACCTTAGCATTGACCTTCTGCGGCACCAGGCGGTATAACACATACTCGTCATCTGCATATCCATCCGGATTTTGGGTAGGATCGGCGCTATACGCTTTCAGTCCCGTTACCGTGATGGACTTACGGGTGTCAGAGAACGTAAATTCCCGAGTCATGGTTTCGAAGTGTTCGGCCTCAATATAGAGCGTCCCTTTATATCCGGCAGCCTGTGACAGGATATTCTCGAAATAAACCCGTTGCACACCGGCCTGTTCGACCGTATATAGAAATTTATAGTCCGGTTCCGTTTTGATGTCTCCACTACTGTACCACTCCTTGTCGCCATTACGGACCACGGGCAATGCCATACCTGCCTCGTAACGTATATCCAATTCGTTGGCCGATAGGTACACTTTCATCGGGAACAGCTCGTCAGGACATGTTTCGGGAATGGTAAACATCACCGTTACGTGCGAACGGTCTTCGGTTGGATTATTCTCGTTTATTTTTCCGTACACCTGCGTGCCTACCCATGAAGGAGTGAACGTCTGTCTCTTCACTGTGATCACTTTAATTTTGCGTTGCAGACGTCCTTTCTTTACAAGCAATGTACCTTCCAGCTTCTCGTTATTTCCCAAAGGAAGCAGAGAGATGACGATACTGCCCTTACCAATCCCGTCTTCAATCTCAAAACTATTGTCTATATTTTGTCTAGCCACGAGGTTATCTATCCACGAGACATCTGCCTTATCGTCTTTTGTTATCGTCGTTCCGTTTTTACCTTTAACAGTATAAGAAAGTGTGTAGTTTCCGGTTCCGCCCGTAGCGTCTCCATCTATCACATAGCCGGTCTTTTCAACCGTGAGAATGTAATTCTGATCCTCTACCTCGTTCACCTCGTCGGAAATGGAGATCCAGACGTTGTTCGTGGCCGCTGCTGTCAATGCAGCGGCGAAGTTTTCCTGTCCAAAAGAAAGGGCTCCCTTGATATTCAACTTGTAATGATGGTTACGGCGTATGAGAATCTGATCGCCTTTTTCGTCAATCAGCATCACCCGATAATATTTTTCCGTGGACTCACCCGGAACATGTCCGCGAATGATGATACTGACAGGATCATCTGCGCTGTTTTCACTTTCGAAGATATACTGTTTCGTGGCCGTGGTCACATCCGTGATGTCGCTCATCCTGGCATCATTCTGCGGAAGTGTGACAAACGGATCGTCTTCGCCCGGCCACTCGAAATCGAATCCCTTTTCCGGGTGATAGGGAGCTACCGTACCAAAGGCATTCGTGTTATAGGCTACAAAACCCGTCACCTCTATCCACCCGTTGATCGGATTGTCGATGGAAACCTGCGCATGGTTGCGGATCATCTTTATCGTATTTCCCTTGTCGGCCATTTGAGCATCGATCTTACTATCGTTATCCGGATCGCAGGTAAAACGTGCCCAATAGATCATACGCCCCGACGAGCCCTCCAGCAGAGCCATAACCTCGGCCTCCGATTTGTTACGAAATTTATCCTCCTTGAATTCCGACATATTCTGATTGGCGAGAAAATGTACGGTTCGGGTATTTTCAGGCACTTCGGCCTCGAAATTTCCTGTTAAGCCGGCTCCATTCCCGGTAGGGGTAACTTTGGCCTCGACGGTCGTGGTAAAAAGACCGTAACTGTCGAAACAGAACAGTGTCATGTCCTGTACACCACCTCCGTCGGGATCGACCGAACGGGTTACCACCTCCTGCATAGCCGGAATATCGGCACTGAACCGAAGGGCCACGTAACCTTCATGTGCCGTGGGCATCGAGTCCGGCAGGTCATCTTGCCGGCAAGAGACCAGTAGCACAGCCAAAGTTATTGCCGTATGTATTACTCTTTTTATCATAGTCTTATCCTTTATCTGTTCTTCGTACTAATTACCGGTCTATTTGCCATTGTAAACGTCGCGGACACAACGAACACCGGTTCCATTCATATTGTTTTTAGAATTGGATACCCTGCCGCTTGCACTATAATAATATGCAGCATTTAACAGATAATCTATAGCATCTGCATCTGCATTTTCTGTTCCTTGAAAATCCATGATAATCTTCAATTCGGCCTCGGTTGGCAAACGCCAATCGTCATACACCGTTCCATCCTCTGCAACCTCCACATAATTAGCACAATGCTCCCGTGCAACCCTCAAACTATTGTCGCTGTCATCCAATGTCAAATTTCCAGCCCCCAACATAAAGCCACCTAATGAAGATGCAATCATAAAAGATGGGGAGACCAGTTGAGCATTATCTTTTCCGGGATCTGTAACCATCAGTCCGGGATTACTTTCGTCTTCAATCAATCGAGGACGTCCCACTGTATATTTATTCGATGTTGCTGTTAATCGAATATGGTACAAACGTCCATTGTATTCTCCTGTGCTGCTTGTCTCTCTCTGCTCCCTACTATTCCAATAATAGTGCAGAATGGTTGATTTTCCGTTCGTTACACTGGAAACAAACTTAGATCGGAAAAAACCGCTGGATGTATTAGTTTCACCCCACCAACCACTTCTTTCTGATGCTTCGTAATCATATTGTCCGTTCCAGCTGGATATATTTCCCGTGGCAAGGCTGATTCCGTATATACGGTCTCCCATATACTCATACGTGGTAGGCCGGGCGTTATTTGTTTTAAAATCGTCACGATAAGAATACCAACTCTGTATGTTTATGATGTACTCCAACGGGTACTGGATAATTTCGACCTCACGTTCTACCTGATCATCATTAAAGACTTTCACTTTGATATAGCGGATCGTGTTGTTGGTCGGTACCGGGCTATGAATGCCGATATTTCCTGTTACATCAGGCTCGGGGGTTATGGTGATTTGCCTGAGAGTCTGAGCATCTACAGAACGTTGCACTCCGAACTTGTCGTAATAATAAGCGCTTACAACTTCAGCATGTACTTCCGATGACGATGCAAATCGCAGTGTAGTATTGTCATCCGCCATATTATGCATCTCTATCTCGTTTTCATTCAGCGTCAGGTAGACCGGACGATCATCCTCACCGCCAACCAGAATCGTTTGTTCATTCCAGTCCTGCACGGAATAAGTCATATCAGTCAATTCAACCGGTTTTGACGGGTCGTTGGCTCCGGGAGCATTCACACTGACTACCACCTCGTAGCAGGTATTACGTTCCAGTGCTTTCTTTTCGCTGACAGGGATCTGGTACCAGTTGCTCTCACGAAGCTGTGCATCGTCTCCATCCCCCTCATACTTCATGGGAATATTCACAACCAGACGTACTTCCTTTTCAAGCGCACTTTCGTTTATCCACGTATGAGCATAGGTATAGGCGGTCACGGTAATTAAATCCGCAGTCCAGTTGAAATAGCTGCCGGAGGACTTATCGGTATCTGTCAGATCAGCCGTACCGTTTACATCCGCTATTACCGATGTTGTATAAGGCATGTTGCGCAAATAATATCCTGCATTATGGGCTTCCTTACTGTCATCGAACGTTACTCTGTCACCCTTCTGTATCCTGACGACAATCTTGGCTGCCGCACGGCGTAAGGTAACCTGCAGTTCCGTATTGTCCGTAGCCGTTCCGTAGTTTAGAGTTACCGTTTCGGGGGCATTGGGTTCATCGGTTCCAGCATAAGCCACACCGTCCATCAGAAAAGTCCGCGGGGCACCGCTCACCTGCGATAATCCTGTCATGTGGATATTCCGGTCGCTCTGCGTCATGGCCTTGAGTCTATTCAGATCGAAATCTTTGGCATCGAATATTTCCGCCAGAGCTGTGCTGTTGGCAATCAGGTATACCCAATACTTTGTGTCTTTATTGAAACTGCTCCTCTTAGCTGTTAAGGTGATCTTACCGTTACCGGTTTCACTGCCCTCCACCCGCTCGTGCCATTTCCAATCTCCGTTCTCTTCGAAAATCACAACGTCGATATGGTTGACGGCCATTTCCACTCCGGGTTCATTGCCGGCACGGCTCACAGGCAATGTCTCCGACGATAGATTAAGAATGATGCTATTACCGTTCTTTTCCATGCTTCTGCCCGAAATATCGTCGTCTTTTTCACAGGCGGTAAGAAACAGTACCGCCATGCCACAAACAATAATATGATATACTAGCTGTTTCATCGCTCGTTAGTTATTTATGGGTACTTCGATCTGTTTTATCACAATTGCCTCGGGAATGTTACTCCCCTGCCATTTCAAGGAAGCGCTCTGCCCGTTAATTAATAACAATGAACTACCTGTCTGATCCCACGCCGGCGTGTAAGAGATAGCCAGACTTACCGTTTTGTCCACATTTGTGGACTTCAATGCCTTGATCTTGATTTGGTAGGGGTCAGAGGAAGCCACATAATTTCCCGGATCGACAAGCACTCCTTTTTGATAAACCGTTATCTCAAAATCTCCAGCTGTGGCATCAAGCAATGTGGGAACCCATATCTGTTTATCAGGCCCGAATATCGAGAATGTGAAAGAGTAACTGCCCTCCTCAGAAGTAGCATCGTTATTGTACCAAATAGTCGGTTGGCTGTATTGTCCATCTTCCGGTACCGAGCTTCCGTCAGCAGGTGTTATCGGATTGTCGTAACTCGGATAATCAAAAGTGATATTGTAATTCTCCTTATTCCAGTCGGCCACCTTATATTCGACGGTTATCTTACCATCGTTGTGCATCAGGCAACAGACCGTATAATATTTATTCCTTTCGATAGGAGGCATATATACGAAACCGCTTCGGGCGTTTCCATCGAATTCATAGTCTACCCGAAGAACATTACCGTCGTTATCCCCCTTAACGTCCCATGAGGTACTACCCCAAGGGTTTTCGAAAAGATAGAAAGATTCGTTCAGAACAGGTGTATAGTTCGCCGGGTTTTCCTTATCGGTTTGCGAGGCATTCTCAGCTAAAGTTTTCGTTACCTCTTCTTCGACAACTTCGAGGCTGATATCACCTGTAATACCTGTTATCGCTTTCAGTGTTTCATCAGTTTGCGGCATCAGGTAATTGCGTGTCCTTGTTCCGGATGCCAGTACGGTCAATCCGGTAACACGCAGACTGCTATTCTCTCCGACAGGCTTGGCTGCGAATACGCCGAGCTTACCTATCGGGCGTTTCAGTTCAAACGTAAGGTCCTGCCGAAGCAACGTGTGCCCTGCATGTCCGGGATCGGCCGGGGTCTTATCCGACAACTGCGTCAAGTCGATTGTTTCCGTCTGTTTGCAAAACATCGGCAAACCTTTCGACGTATTCAGCTTCGTGAATGTAAAATGGTTCAACTGGGTTTCCGTTGTGTTTTCCGTCAATAAGACAGAAGAACCCGGTGTTTCCATGGCCGCTTCGTTGGCCACGACATAGAAGTCCACCTTCTGTGTCATGGTGGAATACATGGTCAGGTGCATCAGGAACGAGGGATTGTTCACGTCCAGTCCGTCTTTCGTGTAGAAGTGTCCGGCCGGTTGTCCATCAACAAAAGCGTATACGCGCAACGAGTGCAGAACAGTCTCGTTGTTTGTGGGAATACCGTCGGTCTCCTCTACGGCCCGGGTGCCTATGTTCAGTTGCACCAACGCATCACCCTTTTCAGAGGGGACTGTATATTTTTCTTTGATACAGCCGGAGAGCAGAGAAGCACAACAGCCGAATAAGAACACCGCATAAAGTATCTTTCTCATGTTTCACATATTTTAAGGGTCTTAAAATTCAGGTTTCACTTGCTCAACATACCATTCGGGAACGGTGACCTTTATCGCGCCCGCCTTGAATTCGATCCGGATCGGAATCAGCACCTCTTGTTTAGAACAATCGATCATAGGGTTAGCAGCCAAAAAATCAGCCAGGTTGATCTCCGCCAGCAACTCTTCCCCGGAAGCCTGACGCAGACAGACGTTCACGTCCCTGTGATTCATGTGCCGCATTATGTTGGCACGAGCCGTCAGCAATTTTTTGCCGGACTCATATGTAGTTTCAAGCAAATAATCCGTAGCCTCTCCGCATGCCCGGTTCTCGAAATCGGTACAAGGCGAGACACCACATATCTCAAGTACAGGCAATGAACCTGCACGTTTTCCCACAGCGGGAATCCCAACCACTTCTACGAACAAATCGTAGTGGGAGCTGGCAAATTCTATCGTTTTGGTCTGATCATCCTCTTCCCTGCCGGTAAAAGGCAGCACGGTATAGGACGTTGAAGCGTGATAAAGAGAGTCGTTGCCGGAAACCTGTTTACCGGCAAAATAATCACCGTCAGCAAATACTATTTTGTTAAAGTCACAAGTGGTGAGGCCCTCCACTCTCGTGTGATGGGTGTTTCCCACGCAGACGATCCTGTAATCCCCGGCTTTGAGCGGGGGAAGCAAAGCCGTACGGCTTGCTAACTCATCGTCGGATAAAGTATGCGAATTGACGCATTTATTCTCTGCATCGAAAACATACATTTCCACCCGGCAGATCTTGTCGGGGAATATCTCCGTCGTACCATCTCCCTTATAGCTGAGTGTCAATCTGTTGATGCTAAAACAGTCATCTATGTCTTCATCGATACAAGAAGTTAACGCACCTCCTAACAACGCCAGACAGAAAACAATACTCGTCAATTTCATAAATCTTATTTTTATTTCATCAAGGAGAAAAAAGAGGGGGAAGACGGGATACACCCGCCATTCCGCACCCTTTAATAATTATTAGAATTCAGGAGAAACAGGAACGACAGTCCAGTCTGCCACATCCACATTTAACTCCACGCAACGCTCAGGTTCGTCGAAATCACCATCCGTGAACGAGTAGAGCACCCGGTAGATCTTTCCTGATGTAAAGGCAGAAGCATTGGTAAACTGTCCGCGTAAATAGAGAGGCACCTCTGAATTACTGTTCACACCGCGCAGGGCGAGCAACAACTCAGGATTCTTAGCAGCATCCGTCACGTGTGCTAAACCGTAAGTGATGATTCCGGCGGCATCTTCTCCATCTTCAGCAGGATCGGTAATATCCGTACCATCTACGAATTTTTTCCCGCCGACAGCCAATTCTAAATTCAATTCATCGGCCCACGGTGCGGAACGATCTTCGATCCAACCCCATACTTCCGTATGATCGATAGTTTCAAATACTTTAGTATCCTCCACAGGAAGTTTAGACACGAAATCAGACTGTGTATAGTAATTGTTCAATGCTATTTTCTGTAACTTGACAGAGGTATACTTGGGAACATCTCCCTCTTGGGTATACTGGAATCCATAGATTTCGAAACGCGATACACGTGGCTCCAGGGTTACGTTCGCCGTGTAAACATTGTCATGAATTTCGCTCCCGTCAAGTTTTTTTTCTTCAAGCTCATCTTCACCATAAAGAGGATAGGTCGGGTGACCGCTTCCATTGTCATTCGGTATATGATCAACACGGGTTGCAATTGTAGAGTACTCCACGTCACCGATATTCCCCACGACAACGACTTTCGAGGTGGCAGCGGGCAGAAAATGATAGGTAATATCTTTTCCGTTCTCACCTATTTCAGCCCACTCAGAATCTGTTTTACTGAAATAGACCTGTTGATCCTGATTCTCATACTGAGGAACGGTTTGCAGGTTGCCGGCAGCATCCACAAAGAACACCTTGAAATTTTCCAACGCAACCTGGGAACCACCTTTCATTGCATCACCCGTAGCACGTGACTTCACAGTCTTTTGGATATTAGGCAGTTTGATCGTCACACTTTTGGGCATAGTATCCGTTTTCACACCATCTTCATGCTCGTCCTTACTGCAAGAAACAAGTCCCATTGTAGCCACTAAGGCCATCAATACTAAATTTTTCACTTTCATAAATACAAAAATTAATGGTTTTATTGAAAATTATAATTGTTCTATTACTCCTTGCACTTGTGTCAGGTTATGCCGGGCCTCTTCCACCCCTGCTTCGGCGGCACGACGGAAAGCGTCTTCCGCTTTATAAGGCTCTCCGGCCCCGGCATAGGCAACTCCCAGGGTGTTGAGAAGCGTGGAATCGCTGAAGGTAACCTTCGAATATTCTAACAATTGCACAGCCTTGTCATACTCCTTCTTTGCCATAGCCTCTAATGCCAGGTCGTTCAAGACGGCCGGTGCATCGGGGAAGTAACGGGCAGCCACCTGCATAACTTTCCCGTATCCGGGTGATCCCTTCTCATAAGAAGCGGCCACTTTATACATCTCCGTCAAGCTCAGCAAATCGGGACGTTCGTCCACCATGCGCCGGGCCTCGTCGAGATTGAAGTTGCGAACATTGTATTCTATTTTATATTCATTACGCCGTAAAAGAGGATATATCTCGTTGAGCAGGCGATGATAGATGTCGGCAGGTACTAATTCCTGCAACTGTTTTTCACAGACATCACGGTCTCCTGTACATTCATCGATAATGCGCACGACCTCTCCACGTTTCAGAAGCCCTGGAAACTTGTCCAGCACGAGACGGAAACCTTCCCAATCCTCACCTTTCCAATCGACGTGTATCATGGCAGGGTCGAACTTGTCATGGCGGCAAATATAGTCGGCCAACGCTTTGGCACGATTCTCCGACAGTTTGAGGTTGTGAGCCACAGTACCCTCCGGAGAAGCGTAACCGGTAATAAAAATACCCGTGATGGAAACATCCTCGTTATCCTCGACTAGCTGAATCGAATGGGACACGGTATCCAATTCAGAACGATTATCCTTATATCCGGGAAGGATCCTGTAACTATCCTGACGAAACTGGAGACGCGCCGTACGGGTTTCAGCCCGGACTTTCACCGGTTCCGGTTCGGGCACAATCGTACAAATTCTGTAATCAGGGATGAAAGCGGGAAGAATATTCCCGGGCAGGACCTGTTCCGCTTTACCTTCCGAACAGTTTACACACCCATACACCTGCTCACGCAGTTCGATCCGCCCATCGAGCATCCAGTGTTCGTAAGGGACTGTCGCCAGATACTCGTACCCCTGATCTTTACCGTTACGGCGACGGATGACAACCTGTGCATTCTCGTCGTGATAAGGGGGAATATCTACACTTTCCAGACGCTGAGCCCGAAGATACATTTTGTTGCGGGCTTTACCGTCTATGACGATCGGTGGGAAAGCCGCTTCACGGTTTCCATCCTTGGATAGCAATATGGGAGTCAAGGCTATCGTATGCTGTGTCTTGATTTTAAGTTCACTCAAATCAACCAGCATGGTCAGTTGTACTTCTCTGCCTTTCTTGACAACTCCCCGGTTCTGTATCCCGATTTCGGCAAGGTAACTGATCTCGTTTTCAGCATGTATCACCTCCGGACAACATGCCAGTAACGCTAAGAATATGATATATAAATGTTTCATCTTTTTCCGGTATTACTTAATAATGTAGATAAGAGATATTCCCGCTTTCGTCGGGCCGAAATAATGCTTCTTCTGGTTACCCTTGAAACGACCGCAAGTCTTGCACTCGTACTTGTCGTACTTCGTGTAAATGTATCCGGCACCGATATTCGCTTCCAGATTCCAGCGTTTACCTAAAATCCACGTATAACCATAAGAAATACCGATCCCGGTGGCCCACCCCTCATAACGATGCTCTTGGGTAGACTTATTTTGGAAGGGAATCCGCACACCGCTGATATTGTATTCTGCAAACCCGGTATGAATACCGAAAAAATGTCCGTTGAAACGTTCGCACAACCAGTACCGGAATTCCGGCATCACCATCCAATGCTTGATCTTCTTATTATCGTCTTTATTAAGGGTCCACGGATTATACCCCCCCACCAGATCGAGGGTTGTACGCTTGCCCAGCCCGAATTCAAACCCGATGTTGGGTGTTGAAGTGGCCCAATAAAGAAGATTGGTTTTAACCGCAATATCCTGCGCGCAGACAAGGTTTCCACACCACCACACGACAAGAAAAATTCCGAGGATTAATCTTTTCATATTTTCATTTTATCGTTATACCATTCGTTACCGGCCAAGCCGGTATGTATATTCACTCCACTTTATTTTCTTTAATATCGGTAAAACACAAAATGTAATGTTGCCCCTGGCTGTATGTGTGTGTATGTATGTGTATGTATTTCTCTGTTTAAATACAGAAGAATAGAAAAGGTAATTCAGGGGCAAACATTACATATTTTATCTGATATTTATACAATAGGACCAATAAAAAGGAACATTTTTATTGGTTGAAATTCGAAAAAAAGGAGGTCTTTATGATGAAGAGTTGACTTACTGAATATCAAATAATTGAACTAAAAATAAAAAAGCCGATCTTATAAATAAGATGGCTTTATGTATCAAAAAAAATAAGGTTCGTTTTCTATAGATAAAACTATAACTTTCTTTTCATTAATATTATAATTACATTACAAATATAAATACTTTTTGGAATATGCAAAAATATAAATACAATTAATTTCATAATAGGTTCGTAAATCT
>ENA-UOJO01001921-UOJO01001921.1-human-gut-metagenome-genome-assembly--contig:-P57-NODE-1921-length-24313-cov-4.517685_pt1 | contig 24313 bp, 19 predicted proteins | sample MGYA00242351_ERZ723898 | MGnify/ENA metagenome assembly ERZ723898 | reverse complement strand
AGTCCTGCGATTGAAATTATAACGCCGTAGGTATAGCAGTTAGGTCTGTATTTCAGCTCTACCGTATGCTGTCCGGGTGTTACGTTAAACGCCATAAGTGAATCGAGAACTTCTTTGGTTTCGACCGATTTTCCGTCAACTTTTACTTTCCAGCCTTCATCATAAGGAATAGAGGTGAACATAAGAGTATCTCCCTCGTTTACATTAACTGTTCCGGAGATCTTTGTATCATAGAATGAAGTTATATTGAGCTGGCTTTCGCCGAGTCTTTCCATAACAGTTTTGAACAGTTCTGAATCGAGGTAATAGAAGCAGTCAGCTCCGTCAAGAATATACATATTGCTTTCTTCAAGCTGAAGCTCGACTGAAACTTCCTTGTCTGTCGGAAATACGCCGAGTTCGGTAATACGGAAAGTCTCTCCGTCAAAATATGAGCCAAGCTTTGAACCTTCGAGATACAGAGACGCTTTACGCGGATAATCCGACGGAAAGAAGCAGTAAATCTCGTTATTTTCACTGGCACCGGTGAACTTATAGCTTACCTTGGCTGTTTGTCCTTCAGTTGTAGGAGAATACTTTGTATGTCTGTCAGACGTTTCGGTTACCTTTGTGTATGCGATATCAACGTTTGTCCGTGTTTCCTCAGCTTTAATAGGTTTAAAAATTTCGACAGTTGTACTTTCGCCGAGCATCGCGGTAACTATGGCATTCATACGTTCGAACGGTGAGGCATAGTCGTCAAAGTCCATGTTGTTTACCGATTGCGATACTCCGTAACAAAGCGAAAGTGCATACTGATTGTAATATCCGAAAAGATCGTTTGTATTGTCTGAGTTGATAAGAGTGTAAAGATCGGTATTATAATGCTTTGTATTGATAATATACTTTATTCCGAGCAACGAGTCGCTGAGAGGCGTACCGCCGAGGTATTTTGACCAGTGTGATCTTGAGGCGTATCCGAGATCCTGAAGAAATGATATGACGGAAGCATTTAGCGTTGACGTTGAATTCGATATTCCGTACATTCCGAGTGCCATCGGATCGTTTGTCTTTTTATGAGAAGTTTTTTCCATGCGGTAGAATTTCGAATCAAAATTCTCTTTATCATAATCCTTGAGCGATTCGACCATTGGAGTGAGCTTGTTCATGTAGTTCTGATATGCGCTTCTTGTGCTGTAGATAACATCCTTATCGAGGTCAAACTCATCGCATATTCCCGATACGCACAGCTCTGCGCATACGACTGCGAGAAGAATTACCGAGACTCCTCTGCGAAGTCTGCCGGTTCCTCCCCTGACAAGATACAAAATTCCGAGGTAAATTCCTACGAAGCCCATGGATATCCATATTCCGCGGATATCATCGAGCCATTCGTAATCCTGCTTCTGAATGATTATAAGCAAAAGAGCAAGACCTCCGCATACTGCGACGACATGTTTGTAATCGAGTGTTTTTATTTCGGTGAATGCTCTGTATGCGAAAACGATCATGATGAATACAAGCATAAAGCTGTAACGGTAGTTGAGCCAGTTTGGCTTCTGGAATCCGTGCCATACGATATCTATGGTTGACCCCATAAAACTGAAAACAAATACAGCTATCAGAAGTCCGCCGGCATATTTTTCGCGCGCCTTTATTCTCTTTGAAAGGAAGAACATAGGAAGCATAATAAGTGTCAGCGTTCCGCAGTATACGAAGGGCAGACCTTCGGGACGTACCGTGTCATACGATGCAGGAAACAGCTTTGCGATAAGATCGAGAAAGTCGAATTTCTGTACAAATTCGAAGCTTGGATCTGAGAAAGTGGTTTTTCCGAATGAAAGAGAAATATATGCCGGATAAAGCACAGCCATGGCTATTTCAAGAGCAATAACCGAGAAAATGAACATTCTCAGCAGTGAACGGAGGAAATGTCTTTTTTCGCCGAGCGGATTGTTCTCTCCGTCTGCGCTCTTTGCAATATAATAGTAGAAGAAATAGAAGAAGGTAAATATACAGGTCATATAACCTATATAAAAGTTAGACATTGTGCAGCAGGCAAGCGATACAACGTAAAGAACAAAATCCTTCTTTTTAATAAGTCTTTCAATTCCGAGAACTATAAGCGGCAGGAAGATCAGAGCGTCGATCCACATAGTATTGTGTGCCTGAACTACTGCGTATGAGCAGAGCGCATACATTGTTGAAAAAGTTACTATAGATGACTTCTTTGACGGATATGACTGCTTGAGGTACAGTGCCATGGTAAATCCGCAGGAACCTGCTTTGAGCAGAAATATCAGAAGCAGTGCTTCTGTAATATGTGCTTTAGGGAACAGACATACAAGCAGAGAGAACGGACTTGCAAGATAGTAAGCAAAAATCCCGAGAAATTCTCCCCCGAGAGAACGGCTCCACGAGTAAAGAAGGCTTCCTCCGCTCAGTATTTTTGAACGAAGTTCTTCAAAGAAATACACATACTGTCCGTTCATGTCCAGCACAAGAACAGAGCCTTCGCCAAGCGGATATACCTTTAGTGCGGCATACAGAATAAACAGTATACCCATTGGTATAAGAAATGCCCATAAAAGAAATAATCTGTTACTTCTGCTTACTGTTTCGGCGTAATCCGAACACAGATTACTGAGCTTGGGGCCTTTAAGTTTTTGAGCTTTTCCGGTCTCGGTTTTCTGTTCCGGTAAATTATTCATTTATTTATACCGTCCTTTCGTTTGCTAAAGTATTTTTCGTATTCGGATGCGGAATTTATATATACCGCTTGACTTGCGCATTTTATCTGTATTAGGTGTTTTACAGACCCGAAGGGGAATTCTTACATTTCCTGATCTGCCCCTGTTAAAATAGTTATATTTTAAATATTATAGCATGTTACGGAGAAAAAGTAAAGTATGTGTATATTTTTTGTATGCTTTTAATGATTGTTTTTTATCTGTCTTATGTTTTTGTTAAAAGGTTTTGCTAAACTATATTTTTACAAAATATTTATCAAATATATTTGACGAAGTATAAAAAGCATGATATAATAATTTGATATAATGGTAAAGATATACGTTCGTAAATGTGCGCGCGGTATATCTTGTGCCGCGCAGGCAATGAGAATTTGCGGCAGCTTCAGTGCGCGGCGCTTCGGAAAGGAAAAATTACAGATATGCCTAAATATATTGAAAAGATAGATACACTGAGACTTCCTGCGGTGGTACTTGACGGGATAGTTATTTTTCCGTTGATACCGACGAGCTTTGAGCTTTCTTCAGCGGATTCGATCGCTGCATGCGAGCGCGCAAGCCGTGAGGGCGGAAAAGCATTTTTCGTATTGAAAAAGTCGAGCGATGCCGAGGCCGTATCCTCTCATGAGGGAGCTGAGCGCACAGTAGAAGCCGGTGATATATATGAAGTCGGCTGTGTGGCGCTTATAAAGCAGATAGTGAAATTCCGTGAAAACAGCGCAAGGATCGTAGTTGAAGGAATGTCAAGAGCAACCGTTATTTCCTTTGAGTCGGAAGAAAATGGTTCTTATACGGCTGATGTTCTGAGCAAAGCCGTTATAGTTGAGGGAAGCGATCCCGGGATTGAAGCGATTGTACTTGCGCTGAGGAATATGTTTGCAGATTTTTCTCAAAAGCTTCCTAAGCTTTCGGGAGATCTGCTTATGTCTATAGGTTCTATAACATCTCCCGGGCTTTTGTCGGATTTTATATCCTGCAATACACTGCTTGATACATCGGATAAACAGGCGGTACTTGAACAGTTTGATCCGGTCGAACGCGCACGTGTACTCTCGGTTATCCTTGCTAAAGAGACGGTTATTGCGCGTACTGAGCTTGAAATACGCCAGAAGGTGCAGGCGGGAATCGACCGCGGGCAGCGGGAATATTATCTTCGTGAACAGCTCAGAGTAATTCAGGCTGAGCTTGGGGAGGGACATGCAGCAGGAGATACCGACGGTGATTTTTACGATGAAGACGATACAGAGATCGCCGAATATATGGCTAAGATCGCCGGCGCTAAACTGCCTGATGAAGTGGAAACAAAGCTTGTCAAGGAGACAAAAAAGCTTGCCAAAACGCCGTATAACTCGGCGGAGGCGGGTGTTATCCGAAATTATCTCGATATATGTCTTGAGCTTCCGTGGGGGAAACGTTCGAAAGATAGAATAGATGTTGAAGCTGCAAAAAGGATACTTGACCGGGATCATGACGGTCTTGAAAAGGTCAAAGAGAGGATACTCGAATACCTTGCGGTGAAGCAGCTTAATCCTGAACTCAGACATCAGATAATATGCCTTGTAGGACCTCCCGGAACAGGAAAGACATCTATAGCAAAATCAATAGCCGATTCGATGAAACGCAAATATGTCCGTGTCTCTCTCGGCGGAATACGTGACGAGGCTGATATACGCGGACATCGCAAGACATATATCGGTTCTATGCCAGGACGTATTATCAATGCGATAAACCAGGCCGGGGTTATGAATCCGCTTATGCTTCTCGACGAGATCGACAAGCTTACAAAGGATTCACACGGAGATCCGTCGTCTGCAATGCTCGAGGTTCTTGACGGAGAGCAGAATAAGACATTCCGCGATCACTTTATAGAGCTTCCCGTCGATTTGAGCGAATGCATGTTTATTGCAACTGCTAACAGTACAGAGACAATACCTGAGCCGCTTTTGGACCGCATGGAAATTATAGAACTGCATACGTATACCAGACACGAAAAGGCAGCTATTGCAAAGCATCATCTTATACCGAAACAGAGAAAGCGCCACGGTCTTACCGCTAAGGAGCTTAAATTCACCGACAGCGGTATATATGAAATAATAGATTATTATACCTCCGAGGCCGGGGTCCGTGGACTTGAACGCAAGATCGCGTCTATCTGCCGCAAGGCAGCAAAGCAAATCGTTGAAGCAAAGAAAGCAGTACAGAAAGCCGAAGAAAAGCCTAAAACAATTACCGTGACGGCGGAGATTGCGGCGGCGATGCTCGGTTCGCGCAGGATAATACCTGACAGTATTGAAAAGAACTACTGTATAGGAGAGGTCAACGGACTTGCATATACTGAAGTCGGCGGTGATCTGCTTCGTATCGAGGCTGTTTCGATGCCTGGAACCGGAAAGCTTAAGCTTACAGGCTCGCTCGGCGATGTTATGAAGGAATCGGCTCAGGCTGCGGTGACATATATCCGCGCACATTCCGCAGAGTTGTCTGTAGATCCGGATTTTTATAAAACAAAGGATATACACATTCATGTTCCTGAGGGTGCTGTTCCAAAGGACGGGCCGTCGGCAGGAGTTACTATTGCTACCGCGCTTGCGAGCGAGCTTTCCGGACGTTCAGTACGCCGTGATGTGGCTATGACAGGCGAGATAACTCTGCACGGAAGGGTGCTTCCTATCGGCGGGCTTCGCGAAAAAACAATGGCGGCATATAAAACAGGAGTGAAAACTGTTCTTATACCCGGAGATAATGTGAGAGACCTTGAGGAGATAGATCCGATTGTAAAAAAAGCACTGAGATTTGTTCCATGCTCACAGATAGGAGATGTTCTGCGTGAAGCACTTATATAGCGGCGGTAGTTTAATAAATGATAATACAGGGAAAGGGATAGTCTGTTTTATGTTCAGACTTACCTGAGGCTGTGATTGAGCCGGGTTTTGCCCGTCTTGCGGATCCGATGTGTTTCATTTCTGTTTGTGCGGCCGCTTACGCGGCAGAATGGATATTATTATGATAACTAAAGCAGATATTAATCTCAACAATGTTACTCTTTCAACTGTAGCGGGAGAACCGTCACAGTTTGTACGCGACAGATTGCCTCAGATAGCCTTTTCCGGTCGTTCTAACGTCGGAAAGAGTTCTCTTATAAACACCCTGCTCGGCAGACGCGCGCTTGCCCGTGTAAGCTCATCTCCCGGAAAGACGATTACCGTAAACTACTACAGCATAGATAAGAAATTCTATTTTGTAGATCTTCCGGGATACGGATTTGCAAAGAGAAGCCCTGCGGAGCGCGGCCGCCTTTCGAGACTCGGCGACGGATACTATGCAGACCGCGGCCCTGTCCTTACCGTACAGCTTATCGATATAAAGGTCGGACCGACCTCCGATGACCTTATGATGATAGACTTTCTCAGACAGACGGGAATGGAGTATACTATTGCCGCGACAAAATGCGATAAGCTCGGAAGCACTGCTCTGAAAAATGCGCTTGCGGAGCTTCAGCCGCTTTGTCCCCAGATTGTTCCGTTTTCGTCGCTCAAGGGAACGGGACGTGAACAGCTGTGGGGCTGTCTAATAAAAGCTGTAAATGAGGATCGATGAATTGAACCATAGATACGAAAGGAATACTTGCCGATGAAAACGCAGATCTTAATATATCTGTTTCGAATACCTACAATACTGTTTGCAATCTCGGTACATGAAAGCGCGCATGCGTGGGTGGCATACAAGCTCGGAGATTCCACAGCGAGAGATAACGGGAGAATATCGTTGAATCCGTTGCGCCATCTAAACCCGCTCGGTATGATAATGATGCTGCTCGTCGGGTTCGGATGGGCGAGCCCGGTTATGATAAATGCGCGAAATTTCAAGAATCCTAAGGTCGGCATGGCGCTTTCATCTCTTGCAGGACCTCTCTCTAATCTTATTCTCGGATTTATTGCTTCCATTGGATATGTGTGCTGTAATGTTTTTCTTGCAGATAGTGAATCTATGTTTGTTACGGCACTGACTATGTTTTTATGGGTATTTCTTAGTTTGAATGTCGGACTTGCGATATTCAATCTTATTCCGATACCGCCTCTTGACTGATCCCGTATTCTTTTGCTTTTTCTGCCGCAGAATATTTATTTTAAGATAATGAAATATGAACAATATATTCTTATTGCATTTATGGTTCTTATAATAACTGGAGTCATAACTAAGCCGATAAACTATATTTCATCGGCAGTGATACAGGGAATGTTCAAACTGATACTTATACCGATCAGGCTTTTTGTCTGATAATACATAGAAAGATACAGACTATGGAAGAGATAAAATATCATCTCCCGTCATTTGATGGACCGCTCGATCTTTTGCTTTCCCTGATATCGAAGAACAAAGTCGATATAACGGATATTCCGATCTCGCTTATTTTCGATCAGTATATGGAATATATTGAAAAGGCTCAGGCAATGAACATGGAACTTGCCGGAGATTTTATAGTTATGGCATCTGAGCTTATGCTTATAAAGAGTAAGCTGCTTCTGCCTAAGACGGAAAAAGAAGAGGAGGATCCGCGTGCTGCACTTGCTGCCGCACTTATCGAATACAGCCGAATTAAGTGTGCCGCTGAGATGCTGAGCGGATATTACGATAGCTGCGGAGGCAGAGTGGCGAAAGAACCTGAAACTCTTAAAGAAGATAAAAATTATGTTGCGGACGATAGCATTATGAGGCTTGAGAGGGCTTTCAGAAATGTGCTGTCGGGAAAGCTCGGAAAAACGGGTGCCGAACGCGCAGACCGTCCTGAGCGTATGCTCGGTTCGCTGCTCAGCCGCGGCGGGCGCAGAATACCCGTTCCGGCAAGAATATACGGTATTATGCGGCGGTTGTACCGCAGGGGCGACTGCTCGCTTACGGAGCTGCTGAGTGCAGGAACAGATCGGGCGGAGCTTATTACTACATTTGTGGCCGTTCTTGAACTTATCAGGTCGCAGCGCGTGTCTATAACCGATGAGGACGACGGAGATCTTACTCTCCATCTGTCCGCATAAATAAATAGAATTTGTGCCTGCCGAACGGTATACAGAATAAGGTGCGCACAAAAATTTACCGCAACTTATCAGCGGAAGAAAGGAAATCAGCTTTTATGCCATACGAATCAGACAGTGAGAATATGTCGGCGATCGAAGCTGTGCTTTTTGCTTCGGGATATCCGGTAAAAATATCTATGCTTGCGGATGTTCTCTCTCTTGATGAAGAAAAAGTAAGAGATCTTATCCATGAGCTTGCTCAGTCTTATGAAGGGCGCGGTATTGAGCTTGCCGTGCTTGAGGATGAATGCCAGCTTTGCAGCCGCTCGGAGTATGAGGAATCGGTCAGAGCAGCTCTTGGAATACGCCGTGGAACAAAGCTTTCTCCTGCACTTCTTGAGGTGCTGTCTATAGTTGCTTACCGTCAGCCGGTTACAAGAGCATATATAGAGCAGGTACGCGGAGTTGACTGCTCATATTCGATAACATCGCTGCTTGATAAAGGCATGATAGAAAACAAAGGGCATCTGGAGCTTCCCGGGCGCCCGGCCATATACGGAACAACTCCGGATTTTCTCAGAGTATTCGGAATCGAATCGCTTGGCGAACTTCCGCCGATAGAGCTTTTTGATGCTATTGCGTCCGGCGGAGATGAAAAGTCCGGTAGCGTCGGTTCATCCGCGGAAAGTGATTCAGATGTAAGCTTGTCTTTCCCGAATGAGGATAATGATACGAAGGAAAAGATTTCCGAAAATGAAGAGGATGAAACCGCAGAACTGCAGACATGATGCGGCACTCATAATAAAAGTATGTAACAATGCCGGAAAGCGAGCGCAAGATAAACTAAAGCGAAGACTTAGGAAGAACCGGGTTGTGTAAAAACTGTTGCAGAGAGTTTTCTGTACGGAAAACGGCATACGAAAGTAAAAAACGGATGGAGGTACGTGTATGGGGTGGATCATTGCAGCGACGGTGATAGTTTTCATCGCTGCACTGCTGATGCTTCGTATAGGGGTTCGAATCCGATACACAGAGGATCGCGGACTGTCTGCCGGAGTAGCGGTTTTCGGAATTCCGTTAAAAAAGATATATCCGGAGAGACCTAAGGCAGAAAAAATAAATCTTCGCGATTATACCCCGCGTGCAGTCAGAAAACGCGCCGAGAAACTTTCAAAACAAAAAAGACGTAAAAAAAGTAAGACTGTAGACAGTGCAGGACATTCTATTAAAAAGCAGACTTTTTCGGACAAGCTTGAGCTTGTAAAACGAATAACTGCAATTGCTCTGAAGCTGATTGAACGTTTTGCGGAAAGTCTGCGCACTGATGTAAAGGCTCTTCAGATATATGTGTCAGCTGAAGATGCGGCGGATACAGCGCTTATGTACGGAGCGGTGTCCCAGGCGGTCGCATATCTTACGGAGCTTATAGAAAATAAAACTGACGTAAGATATGCGAGAAACGCACGCACAGGGGTGTACTCCGATTTTCTGTCAGGAAAGCCGTATGCGGAGGCGGATATTACTTTCAGCATGCGTTTGTGGCAAATCATATCGCTTGCCGTCAGGGCAGTAATAATGTTTTTATCATAGGAATGATAGGCGGCACTGCCCGAAGGGAACGGGCCGACGAAAACTTACTTTGCCCGAAAACCGACAGTGAGTCTCATTAAAATAGATATACGTTAAGTAAAAAATATAGGATATATAACGGAGGAATGACTATGGCAGATTCTGCATCAAATCTCTACGAAACGCTTATAAACTCGCTTGAGAGTATGAAGGAACTTGCAGGCGTTAATACCATTATAGGCGATCCGATAAACACACCGTCCGGAACGATAATAATTCCCGTATCAAAGGTATCAATGGGAGTTGCATCCGGCGGTCTTGATTACGGGAAAAAGGATCAGGCAAAAAATCCGCAGGATCAGTCTGCACGCGCGCGAGGCAAGAACTTCGGCGGAGGCGGCGGAACCGGTATTACGGTAACTCCGGTAAGTTTTCTTGTTATCGGAGCATCCGGAAGTGTTGAATTGCTGAATGTCGGTGCCGATATGCCGCCGGCAGGGCCTGTAGAGTCGGTTGCGTCGCTTATAGAGAAATCGCCTGACATTCTTTCACGGCTGAAAAATGTGATTTTGAGCATGAAGAAAGACAAAAACGATGTGCAACCTGCCGATACCTCCGCACAGGAAAAAGATCTCTGATAATAAAATCGAATGAAGCTTTGATAAATTTTTAAAAAATCAGATACTGTCGGATTTAATCCGTTCGGTATAATAACTGTAATTTTTTAAAGTCCGTCCTGCTGCGGTCAAATGTTTTTAAGCTTTGTAATTTACCTTACAATGTATAAACTTCTGCGCTAAAGGAATATGTTAAAGTTTTTTAGCATATCCATACACCAGACAATTTTTAAAAAATTGGACGGTGTTTGATCTTGAATAAGCTTAACGGAACGGAAAATAACAAAAAAATAATAACAGCAGATAAAGATACGGGTTGCCGACGTTCGCAGGCATTTGTTACTGCGGCTGCGGCAGCAGTGACACTGTGTGCCGTACTGCTTTCTTATGCCGTGCTGTCTTTCTGCGCGGCACTTGTTACAGAGCAAGCCGGCGGCAGCAGAAATATGGTGTATTCTGCTCCGACGGGCGTGCTGTCAGATTCCTGCGGCGACGGATATGTCGCTGCAATGTCTGTAGCGGGACTTACGTCAGAACCGCGTATAGGAGATGCGGTGTTTACATCAGGAACTCCGGCTCAGGAGGAAGAGAAGATTCCCGCTCTTCCGGAGCTGGCTGCTTCTGCAAAGGAGTATTTCCCTGCACTGTCGGTTTCGGCTGAATGTGCGGCTCTGCTGTGTGCCGATACAGGAGAGCTTCTGTATGTTAAAAATGCAGATAACCGGCATCCGATGGCAAGTACCACAAAAATAATGACGGCGCTTGTAGCGCTTGAAAACAGCGGACTTAACGATACGGTACATGTATCTCCCGATGCGGTAGGTGTTATCGGTTCATCGGTGTATTTGTATGCCGATGAAGAGCTTACGATGGAGACGCTTCTTTATGCGCTTATGCTGGAGAGTGCAAATGACGCAGCGGCAGCTATTGCTATAGCGGTTGCCGGAGATGTGGAAAGCTTTGCCGGAATGATGAATGAACGCGCGGCGTCTCTCGGACTGGAAAACACTCATTATGAAAATCCTCACGGACTTGACAGTGCCGAACACTATACCACCGCGCGTGAGCTTGCCGCACTTACAGCGGAGGCACTTAAAAACGAAACTTTCTGCGAACTTGTTTCTACATACAAAAAAACAATCGAAATGCATAACGGCAAAGGAAGCAGACTTCTTATAAACCATAATAAGCTGCTTAAAAGCTATGACGGAGCTATAGGCGTAAAAACCGGATATACATCAAGCAGTGGACGCTGCCTTGTCACTGCCGCAGAGCGGGACGGACTTACATTTATTGCGGTCACATTGAATGCTCCTGATGACTGGAACGATCACCGTACAATGCTTGACGCCGGTTTTGATTTTTATAAGCGTGTTTCGCTTGCTGAGCCGGCGTCGGAAAGCTATGATATACCGGTTATAGGCGGTACGGAGGAAACAGCGCGCGTGCTTAATAATACTGCTGAGTCTGCTGTACTTCGTACTGATGCCGACGATATAAGAACAGAAGTGGAACTGCCGAGATTTTGTTTTGCGCCTGTAGTCGGCGGAGAGAAGCTCGGCCGGGTATGTTATTACAGTGGAGATACATTGATCGGCGAGACTGCACTTTACGCCGAAAAGGATATCCCTGCGGTTGAAGAAAAGACTTCTTTTATCGACAGAATTATGTCGTTTTTCGGAAGATAATTTATAGGTTGGATTTTTACTGATTGCTATATGCTGAGATAATATCTGACACGGAAATAATATCGGTACGTTTGGCTTGGTATTTATGAAATCGCCATCCGCAAGGAATGGAGCTTGTTTAAAAATGAAAACAGAGATAAAGATACAGAAATATATATCCGAATGCGGGGTAATGAGTCGCCGCGCCGCCGAAAGAGAGATAGCGGCAGGATTTGTAACTGTTAACGGAATTACCGCGTCAATAGGCGACCGGATGAATCCCGGCCGTGACACGCTTTGCATTGACGGTGTACCTGTAAAACCGCGTACCGAAACACTGACGGTTATGCTCAATAAACCTGTAGGGTATTTAACCTCTGTTACAGATGACTGGGGAAGGCGGTGCGTGACGGAGCTTGTTACGGAATTCGGAACGCGGCTTAATCCTGTCGGAAGGCTTGATAAAGATTCAGAGGGACTTTTGCTTCTTACGAGCGACGGCGAACTTCTTCAGCACCTTACGCATCCGAGATACAGTCTGCCTAAAACATATCTTGTGACAGTCGACCGCTCGGTCGACCGCGACAGGCTTGAGCGGCTTCGTTCTCCGATGGTCATAGACGGGTACAGCCTGCGTCCTGTTGAATGCGACATTGCGGACGGTTCCGGCGGCAAGCGCCTGATAATGGTACTTCATGAGGGAAGAAACCGCCAGATACGTAAGATGTGCGCTCAGGTCGGACTTTATGTCAAAAAGCTCAAACGCGTTGCCGTCGGAACGCTCGGACTCGGAGGACTGAGACCGGGCGAGTGCCGCGTGCTGACAGCTGATGAGATAGCATATCTCCGGCATGGAACCGGGCTTGAATAGGCGAAATCATTTTTCGGAATATATGTTAGTTTGTATAAAAACGATGTGATGATTTAATAAGAAATCCCCGGATACAGTCTCTTTGCAGACTGTATCCGGGTATACGTATTTTCGGTCAATGTTGCGATAATATATATATTAACAGTAAAAAATATAACCACCCGCTATGTGAACTTGTCAAGTAAAAGTTTAAACAGCGGATGGTTCTTATTTATTCAGTTTCGTTGTTGATGACCATTTCCATGAATTGTTGACGCGTTATAAGCACTGTTCGCGGCTTCTGACCTTCAGGCGGAGATACGATCCCCATCTCCTGCATACGGTCGATCAGCTTTGCAGCGCGTCCGTATCCAAGCGATAGCCGGCGCTGTATAAGTGAGGTTGAGATTTTTCCGCTGTCTACAGCAAGTTCTATTGCTGATTTCAGCATCGGATCGAATCCGTCTTCTCCTCCGAAGTCTGCATCTGATGCTCCGCCTTTTTTGTTTCCGGATGATCCGCAGCGCTGAGCTTCCTGCTCAATTTGATTTATTATTTCATCGTCGTATGCTCCCGCTCCGTAAGTTTTTCCTATAAACCGTATTATATCGTCTATTTCGGTTTCGCTCACGTATGCACCCTGAACACGTACAGGCTTTGTAGCTCCGACAGGCGCATAAAGCATATCTCCGCGTCCGATCAGCTTTTCTGCACCGACCATGTCGAGGATAACGCGCGAATCTACCTGGGCAGATACTCTGAATGCGATTCGAGACGGGATATTTGCCTTGATAAGACCGGTGATGACGTCTGTTGACGGACGCTGTGTACCGATTATAAGATGCATTCCGGCTGCACGTGCCTTTTGCGCAAGACGGCAGATAGATTCTTCAACATCGTCGGGTGCGGTCATCATAAGATCGGCAAGCTCATCGATGATTATGACTATCTGCGGAAGTTTTTCGCGATCCGCGGTACCTTCGGCAAATCTGTTGTATCCTTTGAGATCACGCGCACCTGCTTCTTCGATCAATGTGAAGCGGCGTTCCATTTCAGTTACCGCCCATTGCAGTGCACCCGCCGCTTTTTTCGGATCGCTTACTACCGGTACAAGCAGATGCGGAAGCCCGTTGTATATATTTAACTCTACCTTTTTGGGATCTATCAGGATAAGCTTGACTTCATCAGGCTTTGCTTTGTAAAGAAGGCTTACAAGCATGCTGTTTATGCATACGGATTTACCCTGTCCTGTCGCACCCGCTATAAGCAGATGAGGCATTTTGGCGATATCGAGATATATCGGTTCGCCTGCAACGTCTTCGCCGAGTGAAGCTGTAAGCTTACTTGCCGCCGATGAGAATTTTTCGTTTGCAACAAGCTCCCTGAGATATACAGTCGAAACGACGCGGTTAGGAACCTCTATTCCGACTGCCGCTTTTCCGGGTATCGGCGCTTCAATACGCACGCCCGAGGTCGCAAGATTCAGAGAGATATCGTCGACAAGCGCTGAAATTGAACGAACGCGTACACCGGCCTCAGGCGAAAGCTCATAACGTGTTATCGTAGGACCTCTCGATATATTGACGACTTTTGCGCTGACCTTAAAGCTGTTGAGCGTTTCGATAAGCTTCTTTGCTGTACTCTGAAGTTCCTCACTTATGTCTGTGCTTGCCGGAGCTATCGGTGCTGACAGAAGCGATATAGGAGGGAATATATATTTGGGTTTAGACAGCGGTTTCGGCTTTTCCGGAAGTTTTCCGAGACTATCCCTCTGAAGAAGAAGCTTCGGATCCTGTGGTCCATTGTTTATAAGATCGGTCAGCTCGCGATTGAATTCTGCGGCACCCTTACCGTGTTCGTCGCTGTTTGTGAGGAATTTTTCGAGAATCTCTTCGCTGATCGGACCGTCCTCTTTCGGAATGCTTTCGGAATTGTCGGCCGGGGTTCGCTTAGAAAAGCTTGCGAGCTTTTCCGCGTGTTCTCCTGACGAAGGCTCGTCCATTCCTTCGGCATCGAAGGAGTTGTCCTCGTCTGCGGCCGGATTTATGTCGTTTTCATCAAGTGTACGGCAGTTCGGACCGATACTGTCAATGTCATCGCTCTGTTCTCCCTGAACCGCGGCTTCGTTTTGCTTTTTGAGTATATTTTCAAATATTGCAGGGTCTACACCGTCGAAACTGTCGGAATCTTTTTCTTCCGTGTTCTCTTGTATTTCGTATTCACCGCTTGTTGCGGATGCATTGATTATCTTCGGAACTCTGCGCTTGCGGCGATCCGGTTCATGCTCGTAATTGTATTCGTCGGTTACCTCTTCGTTGTCTATTTCGGTATCCGCACTTGATACGTCAAGCTTTTTACGCGATTTTTTCCGTATCTGACCGTAGTCATCTTCGCGCCGCTTTTCCTGTTCATAAGGATCTATATCAGTATATGTGCCGTACTGCACGCGGTCATCGCCGTAATATCGCTGCTCATCTACCCATGCCGGAGAATTGCGCGCTTCAGATTCCTCGCGCATGCGTTCTTTACGTTCGTGTATACGATAGGCGATGTTCAGGTATATTATGTAGGGCGTAAGTCCGACGTAAAAAATACCGAACAAAAGCACCAGAACGATAGATACGATAACCGTACCGACAGTGCCGATAAGACGGCATAGCAACATTCCGATGAGTCCGCCTGCCGCACCGCCTCCGGAAAGCTCTTTGCCCTGTTCATAGAAATATACTACATCGTCGATTTTCTGTTCGATCATATTTCCGCCGGTGAAAACGTAAAGCAGTACAGATACGAACAGTATGAGAAGTATGGCAAATATTATTTTATACCATACAGCTTTATTTTCGAGATCCCGCTTCCAGAAAAAAGCACCGACAAATATAAGAACCGGAACGAGTACGGCGCCTCCGGAGAAAAGACCGAACAGAGCATTTCTGAAAAGCGGTCCCATTCCTCCCATGCTTTCCGGCACGGATAAGGAGAGCGCGATCAGAAGTGCTGCAAGAACAAGCAGTCCGGGAAACAGCTGAAGAAACAAGCTGTGTTTTTTATTTGCGGTTCCGGCGATTTTCTGTGTCTGTCTCTTGCTGCCGGACAGAGTTCCGGTATTACTGCTTTTTTTTGTATTTTTTGCCGCTGTGTTTTTCTTTACCGCGGTTGCCTGCTTTTTTTTGTTATTTGACTTTCCGGAGGATTTTGTTTTTCCGGCCATTTTATATACATTCCTTCCTGTGCAGATAACTGTATCTGCACATTTTTTGATGAAAATATCAGATTTATATTAATTTTTATATACGTGTTATTCAGAATAGATCTCTGTGACGCGGTATATTTAATTATATCATGAGACCGATAAAATTACAATAGCTTTGTCCGGCGTTTTTTTCATCTTATATCGATGCTTTTCTCCTTTGTTTGGCTTTTGAATGCAAAAAACGGTATGTACGCAAAGGCATGAAAAAATAACGGAAAATAATATGAAAATACTGTTGAAATTCCCGACGGAATATGATATACTATAAACGATTATATTTTAGTATTATAATCATTGCTTAACGTTAATCGAAGATATTATGATTATGCGCATCGGTATGCGTACCGCGGAGCTGACGAATATGATTGAATCAAAAAAATCTGAAAAAATAGAACCGTCAAGGCTCAGCGGTGCGGGACTTGCCTATCTTGGAGATGCCGTCTATGAGCTTATAGTGCGCGAGCAGCTTGTATGTACCGGAATATCTGATCCCGGTAAGCTCAACCGCATGGCAATAGAATATGTCAGAGCGACTGAGCAGAGCCGCGCTGTAGCGAGAATAGAAGGGCTTCTGAGCGAGGAGGAGACGGCGGTTTACAAACGCGGAAGAAATGTAAGCGGATTGTCGATCCCGCACAGTGCAAAAGCCACTGAATATCGCAGAGCGACCGGACTGGAAGCTTTGTTCGGATATCTGTATCTTGCCGGAAGGAATGGTCGTTTGCGTGAACTTTTTACTGCGGCATTCCCCGAAGTGAAAGCTGATAAAGACTGTCAGTAACGTACGGCATAACAAAAAGCACCTGTTCCGTCATTTTGTATCGGCGGCTGGAATATTAAAGACTCTGAGGGAGTGTTGGAAATGTATTATATGGGTATTGACCTCGGCGGAACAAACATTGCCGCCGGAATCGTAAACGACGAATTTACAATTGTAAAAAAAGGAAGCGTGCCTACGCTTGCAACAAGAGAACCGTCTGATATTCTTGATGATATGGCAAAGCTTTGTCTGAGTGTAATTGAGGAAGCCGGACTTACAGTCGAGGATATCGAGTATGCCGGTATTGCTACGCCCGGAACGGCAAATCATGATACAGGTGTTGTCGTATATGCCAATAATCTCCCTTTTTTGAACTATCCGATCGCTGATGAGCTTCGTGCAAGAGTTCCTTTCAAGGCTGTTTACATCGAAAATGATGCTAATGCTGCGGCAAAGGGAGAGGCTGTCGCAGGAGCTGCAAGGGGAACGTCTAACTCTGTTATGATAACTCTCGGAACCGGTGTCGGCGGAGGAATCATTATTGACAATAAGGTATACTCCGGATTTAACTATGCAGGTGCAGAGCTTGGACATATGATAATCGTTGCCGACGGACGCAGATGCAGCTGCGGACTTAAGGGCTGTTGGGAAGCATACAGTTCTGCAACTGCGCTTGTCAAGATGACAAAAGAGGCGATGGACAGAAACCCCGATACGATAATGTGGGCTATGTGTAACGGAAATTCGGCTTCGGTAAGCGGACGTACTGCATTTAATGCAATGCGTCAGGGCGATATGGTTGCAGCCGAAGTTATTGATTCGTATATAGACTATCTCGCATGCGGCATTATCAATATCATAAATATTTTCTGTCCCGAGATTCTTTCGATCGGAGGCGGTATATCCAATGAGAAGGACCGTCTGCTCGATATGCTTCTTCCCCGTATAGGTATGAGAACATATTCCAGTAACAGTCCGCACCGTACTCTTATAAAGATCGCGGAGCTTGGAAACGACGCTGGAATCATCGGAGCTGCCGCTCTTCATATCTGATAGGCGCTGAACCTTACTGCATTTTTATAAAGTAGAAGAAATGTTTTCTCCGAAGCCTTCGTGCTTCGGAGAATTTTTTGAACCGCCGGGTGCGGTGATATACATAAAAAAACGGAGGATATATATGACGGAAAAAGAAATTGCGGAGATACGGCGCAGATATAAGGGAGAAAAAAGCGGGATCTCACGCGTGCGCGGCTGTTATGTCAATGACAAACGCGAGATCGTATCCGAGTTCGACCAGTCGCTCGGGCTTATGACAGAGGATGAGGCCGAGGAAATGCTCTCGATTCTGAAAAAGACGCTTTCGGGTTCGATCGGTAAAAATCTGGCGGATATCGAATTTTCAAATCATCAGGTGCTTGAGGGGGAGCAGCACGGCGGTCTTATGCGGCTTCGGGATACGGCGCTCGATTCGGAAGAAGAGGTAAAAAAGCTTTACGAAAGAATAATACAGACGGTAAGCTTTGACAGCAGCTATCTTATATTGCTTGCATATGATAGCTATGACGTTTTTTCTTATACCAAAGACGGACGTAAATCTGACGAATCGTCAACTGTATTTTCATATCTGCTTTGCAGCATCTGCCCGGTAAAGCTTACAAGGCCGTCGCTCGGATATTATGTCAATGAGAATACCTTCCGCAGTATCGCGTCAAATTCGGTTATCGGCTCTCCTGAACTCGGGTTTATGTTTCCTGCTTTTGATAACCGCACGTCAAATATATACAACGCATTGCTTTATACGCGCAATATCTCGCTGAACCGCAGTGAATTTTCCGAAGCAGTGTTCGGATGCGATGCCCCTATGCCTGCAGCTGAGCAAAAGGAGACCTTCGACATTATACTTAAAGAGACTGTTGACGATGATTGCAGCTATGATGTTATTGCCGGCGTTCGCGAGCGTGTATGCGATATACTTGAAGAACATAAGGAGAATAAGGTCGAAGAGCCGTTCATGCTCTCGAAATCGGTTATGCGTGAGCTTCTCGGAGACAACGGAGTTTCTGCAGAAAAGCTTGATAAGTTTGAGGAGCGTTATACAGAGGAATTCGGAGAGCATGCAAGGATAATTCCTACGAATGTTATAAGCACAAAGCAGCTTGCTATAAGCACTCCCGACGTATCGGTGAAAGTAAACCCCGATCGCGGCGATCTCGTTCAGATGAAGGTTATAGACGGTGTAAAATACATACTTATCCGTGCCGAGGACGGTGTCGAGGTCAACGGCATTGATATAATTATAAAGTGACGGAAGTAATTAAATATTTGCGCATTCGGCTTCGAGCCGGTGCTGAGCCGCAAAATGCCTTTCAAGGTATTTTGCGGCAATTTTATATTATTGTTTACAAATATGATTTTGACAAAAGGATATAATGTGTGATATAATAAACTGATTATAAATTTGTAAAAATTTCCGCTTGTATTTGCTTTGCGTAAAGAGGTGTATACGGTGAAGATCCTCGGTATAGATCCCGGACTGGCAATTGTCGGATACGGAGTTATAGAATATAAAAATTCAGGGTTCACAACGATAGCGTACGGCTCTGTTCTCACACAGGCGCATACGCCTACCGAGGACAGGCTTGCTACGATATATTCAGATCTGAGCGAGCTTATAGAAATGTACCGTCCTGAGGAAATAGCAATCGAGGAGCTTTTTTTCAATACGAACCAAAAAACTGCGATAACTGTAGCAGAGGCGCGCGGAGTTATACTTCTGTGTGCAAAGCAGCACGGACTAAGAATTTTCGAATATACACCGCTGCAGGTCAAACAGTCGGTTGTCGGATACGGACGTGCAGAGAAAAAGCAGGTTATCGAGATGACCAAAATGATATTACAGCTTACGGAAACTCCGAAACCCGACGATACGGCGGACGCTCTTGCGATTGCGGTTTGTCACGCGCATACCGGCGGAAGCAGAATAAGCGGATATTATAATTTGAAATAACGCATTTATCCGAATATATATGGAGGCAGAAAAAGATGTTTTATTCCGTGACCGGAAAGGTAATACTTACCGAAGCAGGCACTGTGGTGCTTGAAACGGGCGGCATAGGCTACCGTCTTACCGTCAGCGGACGGACGCTCGGTTATGCGGCGGAGCATTCAGGGGAAGACGCCGTACGGCTTTTTACACATCTGTCGGTACGTGAGGATGCCCTTGAGCTGTTTGGTTTCTGTGATCAGTCCGAGCTTTCGGTATTCAGACAGCTGATATCTGTATCCGGCGTCGGTCCTAAAGCGGCGATATCGATACTTACGCAGCTGTCTCCGCAGGAATTTGTGCTTGCCGTTATGTCCGGCGATTATAAGGCGCTGTCCCGCGCTCAGGGAATAGGAAAGCGCATCGCGGAGCGTGTTATACTTGAGCTTAAGGATAAAATATCAAAAGAAGCGATTCCGGCTCAGACAGCGGATGATAAAGCGGTCGGATTTTCCGCTATGCCTGCCGATCCTGACAAACTTTCGGATGCTGAGAGTACTCTCACCGTTCTCGGTTACGGCAGAAGCGAGATCGCCGGAGTATTGCGAAGTATTGATACGGCGGCGCTTTCTCTTGAGGATATTATCAAGGAAGCTCTCAAAAAGCTTATGAAATAAAAGTTATCCGTAATAAAGGAATTTACAGATGATAGAGAATTATATCGGCAAGGATGCGGCGGAGTATTCTGAATACATGCAGCCTGAACGCATGGTATCCGCGGGTGAGACTGACGAGGATCATGATATTGATTCCTCACTCCGTCCGAAGCATCTTGATGATTATATAGGGCAGGCAAAGGTCAAGGAAAATCTCAAAATATATATAGAGGCGGCAAGACAGAGAGGCGATTCGCTGGATCATGTTCTTCTTTACGGCCCTCCCGGGCTCGGAAAAACGACTCTTGCCGGAATAATCGCTAATGAGCTTGGCTCCAACCTGAGAGTTACGTCAGGACCTGCGATAGAAAAATCCGGGGATCTTGCAGCACTTCTTACGAATCTTTCGCCGGGAGATATACTGTTTATAGACGAGATACATCGGCTTCAGCGCACGGTCGAGGAGATACTTTATCCGGCAATGGAGGATTATTCGCTCGATATTATTATCGGAAAAGGTCCTGCTGCACGGAGCATACGTATAGATCTGCCGCACTTTACGCTTGTCGGCGCGACAACGCGTGCAGGTCAGCTTTCAACGCCGCTTCGCGATCGCTTCGGCGTTGTTATGAAGCTTGAGCTTTACGGGAAAGAGGATCTTGTAAAGATAATAAAGCGAAATGCATCGCTTCTCGGAATACTTATAGACGATACGGGCGCGGATCAGATCGCTTCCCGTTCCCGCGGAACTCCGCGTATAGCTAACAGGCTTTTAAAGCGTGTGCGCGACTTTGCTCAGGTTAAGGGCAGAGGCATTATTGACAGCGAAATAGCCGATTATGCTCTTAAGATGCTTGAGATAGACGAGATGGGACTTGATAATGTCGACAGGCGGATGCTTGAGACGATTATACGTCTTTACGGCGGAGGTCCGGTCGGGCTTGATACTCTTGCGGCATCTATCGGTGAGGAATCGGTTACTATCGAGGATGTATATGAGCCGTATCTTATGCAGATCGGATTTCTAAGCCGTACTCCCCGCGGACGCTGTGTGACGCGACTTGCGTGCGAGCATCTCGGGATGGCCTGCCCCGGAATCACGGGAGACAGAACTGCCGTCGACGATTCTCAGCGTACGTTTTTCGATGACGGAGAGTAATATAAAAAATTATAACAGTGTGTACAGAGATACAGAAGGGACTATATAATGTGGACAGCGGACAGATGGCGTGACTATGAGCTTATCGACGCATCGGACGGCGAACGTCTGGAGCGTTGGGGGGACTATACGCTTGTGCGGCCCGATCCTCAGATCGTCTGGAAAGGCATGAGGAGAAGTAAGCTTTGGGGAAGGGCTGACGGAACATATAAGCGCTCATCATCCGGCGGAGGAAGCTGGAAAAACGGAACGCGTCTGCGCTCCGAATGGAAGATATCCTACGATCTCGGAATAGGAAAGAAACTGACGTTTGTCGTAAAGCCTACGGGCTTTAAGCATACCGGGCTTTTCCCGGAGCAGGCTGCTAACTGGGAATGGTTTTCACAGCTTATAAGCCGACGTGTTTCGGCGGGATGGCCTGTAAAAGTTCTCAATCTTTTTGCATATACGGGCGGAGCAACGGTAGCCGCGGCAGCGGCGGGAGCGTCTGTTTGCCACGTTGACGCGGCAAAAGGAATGGTAGCGCAGGCAAAGGAAAATGCTGCGCTCAGCGGACTCGGAAGCGCACCGATAAGATATATAGTTGATGACTGCCGCAAATTTGTTGAGCGTGAGATACGTCGCGGAAACAGATATGATGCGGTAATAATGGATCCTCCGTCTTACGGTCGCGGACCGTCGGGGGAGATATGGAAGCTCGAAGAATGTATAGGTGATTTTGTTGAGCTTGCGTCAGGCGTTCTTTCGGGCGATCCGCTGTTCTTTCTTGTAAATTCATATACGACGGGACTTTCGCCGTCGGTTGTCAGATATATTATAGATACTACTGATGCATTGAAAGACGGTTCGACTGAATGCGGTGAACTTGGACTTGTTGTAAAGCAGACAGGTCTGGCACTTCCGTGCGGTTCCTCCGCCAGATGGTCACGGGAATGACCTTATAGGAATTAGGTAAAGAGATTTTCAGGTCAGGGAGTTTTTACATTGGACGAAAAAAAGTTTCCTTTTATCCGAATCGAGAAACTATTTTTCTCGTATGAAGATGAAGAAAGTGCGGTCAGAGTGCCGATAATACGAGGTATAGACCTTGATATAGAGGAAGGCTCATTTGTGGCGGTTCTCGGACATAATGGATCGGGTAAGTCTACTCTTGCAAAGCTGCTTAATATGATACTTGTTCCGGACAGCGGTAAGATATATATTGACGGACGCGATATAACATCTCCTGATCTTACGGACGATGATGTTATCGCATTGAGGCAGGACATCGGCATGGTATTTCAGAATCCCGACAATCAGATCGTTGCAACGATCGTTGAGGAGGATGTGGCATTCGGACCGGAGAACATGGGAGTTGAACCGTCTGAAATTCGCAGACGCGTCGATGATGCACTCAGAATTGTCGGAATGTCTGAATTTAAAAAGCATTCTCCGCACATGCTTTCGGGCGGACAGAAGCAGCGTGTTGCAATAGCCGGTGTTATTGCTATGATGCCGAGATGCATTATATTTGACGAGTCTACGGCTATGCTTGATCCGTCCGGGCGCGCAGAGGTTATGGAGACGATAAAGACGCTTAACCGCGACCACGGAATAACTGTACTCCACATAACGCATAACATGAATGAGGCTATAGACGCCGATCGCGTTATTGTTATCAATGACGGCGAGGTTTTTGCCGATGATATTCCGCGGAGGGTGTTTTCCCGTGTTGAAGACCTTCAGCGTATAGGGTTGGACGTTCCGCAGGTGACCGAGCTGATATACGAGCTTAAAAAATCCGGTTTCGGCGGAGTGAAGGATTTGCCTGATGATATAATTTCCGAGGAGGAAGGCGCGCAGGCGCTTGCTGCGATTCTTAAATAGCGGCAGATAATGAATATTTACTATGGCAGGATTGGAATTTAAAAATATATCGTATATTTACGGAGTCGGAACGCCTTTTGAAAAAAAAGCGCTTGATGATGTCAGCGTATCCTTTGAAAGCGGATGTATCACCGGACTTATCGGACATACAGGTTCGGGAAAGTCAACGCTTGTTCAGCTTGCAAACGGACTTTTGAAACCTACATCCGGGCAGGTGCTTCTTGACGGTAAGGATATATGGGAGGAACCTAAAAAGATAAGAGACGTGCGTTTTCGCGTCGGTCTTGTTTTTCAGTATCCTGAATATCAGCTTTTCGAGGAAACGGTGTATAAGGATATCGCATTCGGTCCTGTAAACATGGGACTTTCTCCCGAAGAGGTTAAAAAGAGAGTTGAGGCGGCGTCATTCTTTGTGGGACTTGAAAGTTCACTGCTTGAAAAATCGCCGTTTGAGCTTTCGGGCGGACAGAAGCGCAGAGTCGCTATCGCCGGAATAATAGCTATGTCGCCTGAGATACTTATACTCGACGAACCTGCGGCAGGTCTCGATCCTATGGGGCGTGAGGAAATCCTCGGCGGCATAAGGTCATATCAGCGTGAGTGCGGTAATACAGTTGTAATTGTTAGCCACAGCATGGAGGACATGGCGAGATATGCCGATCGCATTGCCGTTATGAACAAAGCGAAGCTTTATCGCAGCGGAAGCTGCGATGAGATTTTCGGAGATGCGGATTCGCTTGTTTCCGTAGGACTTGACGTTCCGCAGATAACAAGGCTTATGCTGCGGCTGAAAGAACTTGGAGTCCCTGTCAGAGACGGTATTTTTACCGTGTCGGATGCACGGGATGAACTGAACAGACTTTACCGTCAAAGGTACGGAAGCTGATTTAAATTTTTGTAAGAGGCTTGTTTTATTATGCTAAAGGATATCACGCTCGGACAGTTTTTTCCGGGTAACTCTCTTCTTCACAGGATAGATCCGAGAATAAAGATCATCCTTACGATCATATATATAGTCGGCGTATTTCTTGCGGATACCGTAAGCGGATTTATTCTTATAGCGTTGTTTACATTTGGACTTATGCTTATAAGCAAAATACCTGTCAAAACGGTTATAGTCGGAATGAAACCGCTGCTGTTCATGCACACCAGGGAAACCTCCGGCAAATCCAAACCTTCCCTAAGCAGGTTAATG
>ENA-UOJO01001919-UOJO01001919.1-human-gut-metagenome-genome-assembly--contig:-P57-NODE-1919-length-24350-cov-9.828401_pt1 | contig 24350 bp, 37 predicted proteins | sample MGYA00242351_ERZ723898 | MGnify/ENA metagenome assembly ERZ723898 | reverse complement strand
GCCCGGATGCAGCCGCCCAGCGACAAGGGCCGCCGCCTGAAGATCTTCTATCTGACCCAGGCCTCCACCCGTCCGCCGACGTTCGTGGCCTTCGTCAACTCCAAGCAGCTGTTCCACTTCAGCTATCAGCGCTACCTCATCAACCAGATCCGCGAGAACTTTGGTCTGGAGCACACGCCCATCCGGCTGGTCATCCGCGAGCGCGGCACCGGCTCGGTCGGTGCAAAAGATGTGTAAGGGGGCAGACTGTTGATGATGACGATCCTGATCGTCCTCGCTGCCGCGGCGCAGGCCTACCTGCTGGGCAGCATCGACACCGGCATCCTGGTCAGTAAGTACCTCTACCACGATGATGTTCGCAACTACGGCAGCGGTGCCGCCGGCATGACCAATATGCTGCGCACATTTGGCAAAAAAGCCGCAGTCCTGACCGCTGCGGGAGATGTGCTCAAGGGCGTGGCGGCGGTCTGCATCGGCCGGTGGCTGTTTGGCTTCCTGCCCGAAAACGCAGCCGTTTCGCCCTACCTCGGCGTTTATCTGACCGCCATCCTGGCCGTGGTCGGCCACCTGAAGCCTCTCTACTTTGGCTTCAAGGGCGGCAAGGGTGTGCTGGTGGCGGGCGGTGCCATTCTGGCCATCCAGCCCATTCTGCTGCCCTTTCTGGCGGTGATCTTCCTGCTCTGCCTGCTGCCCACCGGCATGGTCTCACTGGGCAGCATCGTCATGGCCGCGTCCTACCCGGTGCTGACCCTCCTCTACGGCCTGCTCAAGGGGCTGGCCGTGGGCGACCTCGTCGTCTGCGTGGCCGGTGCGGCCATCATGGGCGGCATGGTCATTTATATGCACCGTGCCAATATCCAGCGCATCCGCGCAGGGCAGGAGTACCGCTTCGGCCGGAAACACAAAAAATAAAAAAACTTGAAAAAAGAAGTTGACAAATCTCTCCATTGCTGGTATAATAACTCACGTCGCAAGACACGAAACCAAACATGTGGGGGATTAGCTCAGCTGGGAGAGCGCTTGCATGGCATGCAAGAGGTCACCGGTTCGATCCCGGTATTCTCCACCAATGAAGAGCAAAACGAACACGAGGTCACCATTCAAATGGTCGGCAACGTGTTCGTTTTGTTTTGTGAGATTCCAAGCGTTTAATCAAGTTTTAAGCAAGTTCTAAGCGAGATCGCACAAACAAAAAATGCCCGCACTTTCCATTTTGGATTGTGCGGGCATTTTCCTTTTTGTGTTAGAATTTTCCGTATTTCGGAAAAACTTGCCGAAATAGAGAGTTTCCTGCCAAAATGCAGACAAGCCGACCACAAATCGGCTAAAATCAGCAACAAAGGAGACCAAAGGCTATGATTAGGATTTTGCTGTCAACCCGCCTTGGCGAACGGCGGATGACACAGAGCGACCTTGCTCGTGTCACAGGGATTCGCAGTCAGACTATCAACGAGTTGTACCACGATTTTGCGGAGCGTGTAAATCTGGACGACCTCGACCTCATCTGTGAGGCACTGGACTGTGACCTCGAAGACCTCATTGTGCGAGAGCCCAACATCGAGCGCAGGGTCAAAGAGGTGCGCCATATCCCCCAGACTGTGAGCAAGTCTCGCAAGAAGTAACCCCCCATCTCCTGCCCGGATGCACGTTATGTGTCCGGGCTTTTTTCATCTTCATCATTGCGCAGCTGGATGGTCTGCCCATCCGGCATGATGATTGCAACCTTGCCGCCGCACAGTTCTGCTGCCTTGATAAGGTCATCCGCCGACCAGCGGTTCATGCGCACCTTGTTGCTCATTGCCTGCTTGCTGCTCATACCGAGGACTTCGGCCAGATCTGTCTGCTTCTTCCCTGTCATGGAAAGCAGCCCCTTGATGATGTCCGACACTGTCATGTGTTCATCCACTCCTTTCATGTATAGAGTACACCAAAATCAATTACTTGTCAACCTCTTTTATTTCAAAGTAAATCAAAAAAGTTTATCGAAACTATTGACAAGTAAACCGAAAAGGTGTACAATGTAGATGTAAGGCAGAGAGCGAAAGCCCCTTACAGAAAGGAGTGAGGTGAATGGAAGACATGAACGTAACAAAGGCGTTGCTCAAAGCAATCCTCGAACTCATCGAGAAATGCGACACGCTGGAAGAGCTCCGTGAGAGCGTCAAGAAGATTATGGAAGAGTAAAAAAAGAAGACCAGCCACCGTCCAAAGCAACTGATCTTCAACACCGAACCAACGGCGAGCCGGGAGCCTTACCCCGGCCGCCCTCTATTTTAACAGAGTAAGGCCAGAAAGACAAGAGGGTAACGCAATGAAGTACATCGATATTAACCGCAAGTTCACCGAGACTGTCAGCAACTACATCGCACAGGGCTATATCATCAACGTCGCTTCGATGTCCGGCGGTCAGGGCGAGATCGCTCACATCGACCTAACCGACGGTAAGCAGATTGTCCGCGTTCTGCTGGACAGCTTCACCGAATGGGAAGATTACAACCAGCTGGAAGGTCTGAAGCTCGTGGTCGGCATCGCCGCTGGCAACGTCAAGTCTAACGATAACCAGCGCGGCGATGTCATCTGGAACAACCGGTTGGATGTCATCTCCTGCGAGAAGTTCTACAAGCTGAGCAGCAACCGCGACGATTCCGCGTTCTATGGAACGCGAGAGGAGGCCACCGCAGCCAACAAAAAGCGTTTTGAGCGTTACTGCTGCCGCGATTGCCGCATCAAGAAGCACCTTCCCGAAAAGGCTTCTCCGCTGGTCAAGGAATTCGTTCGCCGGAAGTTCGGCCTGAAGCGTGTCGTGGTGAGCAACATCCAAATCACCAAGCAGAGCGGCGTGTATACCGTCACCTACAACCAGCACAGCGCACAGCTGCACTGAGGAGGGCAAAACAATGAAAAAGGTAATCTTTACTTACGGTTCCAAGGACATGAAGCACGGTCAGAACGGCGAAATCGGCGAGGCCAGTGCCTCTATTCTGGTGGAAGACGAGCGGGCAAAAGAAATCCACGCCGCATTCAATGAGGATCGTGCGGACCATACCGCCTACTTCATCCGTGAGCGAGCAATCGGTTTCTGCTGGAGCTGCGAACATCTGCGTGGCCGTGGCTACATCGAGGGCAGCCTCAAGACCGTGGAAGTCAAGGAGGTCTAAGACATGAAACTCTACAAATACACTGGCACCATTTCCGAGGTTTCCTTCCGCAACAGAACAGCTTGCGATATCAAGCTGTACGATATGAACGACCGCGACAAGGATCCCGCCCGGCTGGAGGTTTTCGGTGCCCTCGGAAAATACATCTTGGATATCGAGGGCACCGATGCAGAAGAGCGGTACATCCCGAACGATTTCTACTTTGATGACAACCTGTACCTGTGGCGCATCGAAGTTCCCGGCGGGTGCGATTGGCCTGCAAAGATTATCACCCAGTCGCCTGACGACATCGACCAGCTGGAGATCTTCGGAGAGCGGGAGTACATCGAAACCAGCAAGCCGAAGTCGATGCCCGGCGAGGAAGTGAATCGCTGGCTGATGTGGGAACGTCAGAACATGAAGTAAGGAGGTCATGACCATGTTCAGTATTACCGATAATGAGAGATTGCGGGATGCGTATGCACTCCTGATGTTCATGCAGAACGATATTCCTGCCTCTGCTGAGAAGAAGTCCGCCGTGAAAAATTTGGCCGCAACAGTCAAGAGGGAGATTCGGGCCTACAACAACCGCCCGGCTTCCAATGTGCGCATCATCAGTGGTGATTATAATGGCCATCTGGATTTGGTTCGGCTGCCCGATGAACTGGACAGGATGCACGAAGAGGCTGCTGCTGACTGGTTCCGCGGCAACTGCTATCTGGAAGTTTACAACAGCCCCTATGACTGCACAGGGCGGGAGTTCACGAATTGGTTCTATCTGTTCCGGCGGCGCGGTCACTGGTTTGCATATCACTCGGTTAGCCGAGACGTTTGAGGAGAAAGTGCAATGACAGACGAAAAAGCTATCGAAAAGATGCTCTATGACCAGCAGCAGGGCTGGCCGCTGTGCCCCCGCTGCGGCGAGAGGATGCCGGACAAACTGACCCACGGAGCACTGAGCCGCCACGCCAAGGGCGTGTACATCTGTGAGGCTTGCGGCACCGATGAAGCCCTCCGGGACTGGACCGGGAACGTCAAACCGCTGTCCGACTGGGTGCTGGTTCGCGTATACAATGGAAATCTTCGGAGGTAATCGATATGGAAGAAATGCTCCTATCCCTGAATGGACCGTGGTCAAATGCAGCCTGCATCGGCTACTGCGCCATGGCAATGCGCAACGCTGGTTTGAGCGAAAAGACGCAGCGCAAAGTCCTTGATGAACTGACCCGGTGTTTTGACGATGTGAGCGTTGAAGATGCTGCACAGATGAAGTTCTAAACAAACAAAAAATCCCCCTACACTGGCCCGAAGGTCAATGCAGGGGGATTTTTGCGCGCTACCGAGGCAGCCAAGTATAAAATCAAGAGTGGACCATGCCGGGCCGCTCTCTACAAAAGCCGAAGCTTTTCAAGTGCCTCTATTTTACACGGCACTCATGCAGCAGTCAAGACTTTTTGCCCAGTGCTGCGGTCATAACATCAAAGGCGTGTTCGATGACAGTATCCAGCACCTCGTCGGTGATGGCCCAACGGATGGCCGCCGGGCACTTGGCGCGGAGAGCAGCGAACACCTGCTTCTTCTTTTTGGCGCCCTGACCGCTGCCCATGATGGACAGCTCGGCCTTTTCGACCAGTTCCAGAGCCAGATCCTTGACGGTGGCCTTGTAGCCCAGCCGGATACCGCCGACTGCCAGAGCAACGAAGCCCAGCAGCATCAGAGCGATGGCGATGGGCGCGGGGATGAAGTTCAGCATAGCTTCCATGATATTGCCTCCTATAAGTATCAGCGGCGCGGAGAACCACCCCTGCGCCGTTTTGTTGTGTTGGTTATATCGGACGTCTCACAGGTACTTGGAAGCCCCGGAAATGGCCTTCCAGCTGGCAGGGCCGCAGATGCCGTCCACCGTCAGTCCATGAGCCTCCTGCGCTTTCAGCAGAGCGTTCTCTGTGCCCTCACCGAAAATGCCGTCCGGGGTCAGTCCCAGCAGCCGCTGGAGCATCTTCGTGGCTGCACGGTTTGCATCCCCGGTGCAGCCCCGGCGGATGGTCGGCAGAATGAACTTCTGGTAGGTGGTGCTGGGGTAGTGCCGCGGGGCATCGCACAGCCACGTTGCCTTTGCATCGCGGGTATCGGTGTGTACGATGGCGCAGCCGTCATACCAGTAGATGCCCACCGCCTTGAAATACTGGGCGGCGATGATGCCCAAGGCCACAGGATTGATGCTGCGGTTCACCATGCGCCAGTCTGCCGCCATACCATAGCGGTGCTTGGAATTTGGGCTTCCGCCAACGGTTTTGCTGGCATTGTGCGTGATGCAACGGTATCCGCTGGTCACCTTGATGGCCTTGCCCAGCTTATCCCGGATGGCCTGAAGTTTTTCGACCAGCTCCGAATCAACCATCTGGCGAGTACACCCGCAGGGGCACTTGAAGTCCTTGCGGGTGAAGTTCTTGCTCAGGGCAGATGTGTCGCTGGCCTGATAGACGATGACTCTCATGTAGAAAACCTCCTTCAAGAGAAGTCGTGCTTTTGAAGCCGCTCGTTGTACACCCGCTTGATATTCGCTACCGCACAGATGCAGCGGTTGTTTTTGTAGTTGGGGTGACTGCGGCAGTAGTCCTCATAGGCATCAATGATGGCCAAAGTCTCGATAAAATGCTCCCTCGTGTGGTGCTTATCGTCAATCAGTTCGTCATTGAAGCGCAGAATCTGGGTGCGAAGAAGGTTCGCATTCCGCTCATCATCGACCCGGATGTGTTCATCCAGCTTCTTTTGAGTTTCCTGCTGCTTCTCCAACACCTCGGCGTTAAGAGCGTGCCCGATCCATTTGATAATGGCCGACCACGGATTCAGTTTGATGGGGGCGATCTGGACCAGCGTAAGGAGGACTATCAGCGTCCCGCCCCCCGCCGTCAGTATTTCTTGGATACTCATTGTGTCCTCCTGCACAAAAAAGGCAGCCACACCCCGGCGGGTGAAGCTGCCTTTTGATTTTATTCTGCTGCATCCAGCATATCTTGTGAGTGGCGAACCAGAACGTAGTCCTCCAGAATCTGATTTCGCAGGGCATCGTTGTTGCAGCCCTGCATCAAGCCCAGATAGCTCTGAATCACGCTCAGGGCGTACTCAAGTGGAACCTCGCCGCGGCCATAGGCCTCTCGGACATACCGAAGATGCTTCTTCATGCCGAGAGAAGTCTGCCGCCGCAGTTCAATTTTTTCAGGGGAAATTTTGCGGCCAACGAACTCGACCGCATGGCCGAGAGGAATAACGGCAGTTTTGTTGTTGAGCTGCAAGCCGAGATTTTCACGGAGATATCCGTCAATCTCTTCCACGGCCTCCCAAGCTGCCTTTTTCCCATCGACCAGCAGAAGCATATCATCCATAAACCGAGCATAGTACGGAACGTGCATTGTGCGCTTGATGTAGTGATCCAGAGGCGTGAGAGCAACATTTCCAGTCATCTGGCTTATGATTGACCCACACTGCATCCCAACACCGGATATGCGTTCAGCCGTGGTTACGTCGGTGCAGTCAACAGGAAGCCCCAACGGACGGCCATCCGCCCGGACGGCCGTTTCGAGAAACCACACCATATCTGGGTCGTCCAGCGGGCGAGTAAGTTCTCGCAGCTGAACATCAACAGGAATCCGAAAGAAGAATTTGGCAATGTCAAGCTTGACGACACGCCAATCTCCATTCATCCTTGCTGCGTTTCGCATCCATTGCTGAATGTCAAAAGCCGCCTTTAGAGGCCCTCGTCCATCGATACTTCCGTAGCTGTACTCGTACATAGACTTCAAATAGATAGGCCACAGAACATTGTAGGCTCCGCAGTTTATCACTCGGTCATAGAACGGCAGGCTGCTGATGATGCGCTTCTTGGGGTAGTATTCATAAAATTGGTGAAGTTCGCCAACATGATATTCATGCCATTGAAGCTGATTCACCGAGTTTATCAAATTTTCCTCAAGGTGGTCGGTGTACCTAAGCACACATCCCTGATAACGCCTGTCTTTACTTGCCTTACGGTAACCGTCATACAAATTGTCGAACGTTGCAAAACGCTCGAAAACGTGTCGGTGCTTTTCCAAAAAATCCAACTCCTTGAGGTCGCCGAACAGCGTGCGCCGTACGCTTATAGCGTCGGAACGCAGACTGCGAGGCTAATATTTTTAGGCCGCGAAATGCAACCAAGGAAACCAGCCCCTTTATCACCTCTGCACTGAGAGCAAGCCCTTGAGCTTGCAGTATCTGGCTTGGAGGCAAAGCGGCGCGGAAACCGATATCATCGTCCACGTTGGACCGCGGGTTGTTGCCGTTGAACGAGCCGAGGCCGTTGGAGGGGTTGTTCCAGCTGCAACCAGAAAAGAAAGCGCGTGACGGCTGGTTCCCTATGTTTTCGAGTTGGCCTTGACGGTATTGAGCCAACTCCCCAACAACTTTCCGATTTCGACAAGTTGCTTGCTCCATACCTCGTACTTGTGCATAGAAACAAACCGCAGTCGAAATGCCACACGCAGGTAGTGCTGCAATTTTGTGTTTGCAACGTCCAGTTCCTGCAACGTGGTCTTTTTGAAGTATTTTTTCTGCGCTTCCACAGCCTTTTCAAGCATCACATCCATAACGAGTTTCATGTCGGCTGCCATCGCAAACTTTTCGGATTTCGGGAACTGCTGGAGTACAGGATACGCATATTCCATCATATCCTCGATTTTTTGCAGGGTCGGACCGGTAAAAAGTTCGTCCTGTTTTCCTTCCATGCGGTAGACCTCCTTCCGAACGCGGGTCAGTATAACAGAAAACAGCTTGAAAATCTGCTTTTCGGCGGATTTTACCGAAAAACGGCAAAATCCACCGATGCAGAAAAAATCAATTTTATAAACGACCCCGCTTCGCGGGGTCGAGGGGAACGTGACTGCGCTACCGCGCAGTCATCAGGTCACGGACGGCAGTTTGCAGTAAGCGGCGCGGAAACCGATATCACCGCCCACGTAGGACCGCGGGTTGTGGCCGCTGAACGAGCCGAGGCCGCTGGAGGGGTAGCCCCAGCTGCAACCAGAAAAGAAAGCGCGCTCCTCATCGCTATTGCGGAACCAACAGGTATGACCTGCGCACAGATCGGAGCTGGAATAAGGCATCATACCCAACGCCTGAAGCAGCAGTTTTGCATTTGCGCCAATGTCCGCACTGCAAGTGATGGAGCCAAACGTGCAGCTAGGCCAATCACCATCCGCATTTTTGTGGGTGATGGTCTTGGCCCACTGAAGTTTGCCGCCCACGATGTCAATCTTGACGGAGTTGGCGGTGGTGCCTTTTCCGTCCGGGGTGATAAAGCTACCATCCACGCAGCTGATAGCTTTCCACTCGGTCGAGGTCGGAGACTGGCTGTGTGCGCTGTCTGCGCCGTTATTGTTGACAAGGAACTGGATTTCGCCATACACAGAACGAACTGCGCCCATCCACTCCCATACGTTTCCAGTCAGACCAGAAATACCGCTGGGGCTGTTGTCATGGTACCATGTCAGCGGGCCAGTACCAGTTGCGACACGACCAATCTTACCGCCACTCATATAGGTCGGGATAGCCTTATAGAACGACTCACTGTCGTGGCGACCATAGTTGTTGTTGCCTTTCGGAACGAAGCCGGCAGCCTCACACATGCGCTGAATCAAGCCCCACTCCATGCGGGTCATCAGGTGCCAGCCCTCGCCCTTAGCCTCGCAATACTGGCGTGCGTGGTCCATATCCAGCGATGCCGCAGGGTCAACGCCGCCAAGAGAGTATGCGCGGCCATCCTGCACGATGTTCTGGTACTTGGAGATGTAGATTGCGTCCACTTCCTGCCCGTTGACGATGAACGCCGGATGCACGGCGGCGGATTCGCCCATGCCCAGCTGCTTATAGGTCATCTTCGGGATCTTCACCATGATGGACGGCATACCGGCGTTGTCGTAAATCAGCTCATTGCCGGGTGCAAGGCCAGTGACGGCCAGATTGGTCAGGTCAAAATTTGCAGCCATAGTATTTACCTCCTATCAGTCGATGGCCCACAGGGTCAGGGTCACGTTGTCCATGGAGAACGGAATCGGTTCAGAGGGAGTGCTGTTGCCCATGTGGGTGCCGCCCTCGGCGTTCTCCTCGCCGTCTGCGGTCACTTCCTTGATGGGCTCCGGCTGGGTGTACTGGCGGGCAGGGATATCGATTTCTGCCACATAGCTGCGGCCGGCGGCTGCGCCGATGACCAGCTCGCCATAGCTGTCGTAGCACACATCGATGTGAACGTCACGGTCGTCCTCGCGCTTGGCGAGGTTGATGGTCAGGTCATCATCGAAGCAGATTTTGTTCTTGACGACCTCGTAGGGAATCTTGGTGCCGGAATTTTTCTCGATAACGGTCATTTCAGCGTACCTCCGATTGCGATGTATTTGATGGTAGCAGACTTTGCGGAGCCGTTGTAGGCCAGCTTGAAGCCGTTGACCAGCTTCTCGCTGACCTCAATATCCCCGACCGGACCATCGGATTTGACCAGTTCGGTCATAACCAGATAGCTGGTGCTGCCCATGTTCTTGCCCAGCGACACGCTCTTTTTGGAGTTGTTACAGGGATAGGTGCGGGCGTTGGTCAGATCCACGCTGCCGGACACGATCTGCCACGAGTTATCGATAGTGGCCACGGCTTCGTTCAGCTGCCAGCCCTGCTGCCGAACGGTATTGAACATCATGCCGAAAGCGGCATAAATATCCCATACGCCGTTTTCGATGTTATTGAAATGTGCCTGATCCTGAGGGGTGCCCTGCTGCATCACCTTGCCAGCAGGGGTAATGGTCCACGTTCCGTCTTTATTGTCGGTGATGATGTACAGACCGGGCTTGTCCGTAACATGGTCACGCCAATCAGTTTTCTGATACACGGTCACTCCTCCTTCTTTTTCTCGGTGAACGTGAAGTCAAACCAGTACAGGATACCAGTCTGACCTGTTGAGATTTTGATGTTTACGTCCTCGTGTGCCCAGACCTGATTGTCCGAGTTGAGCAGCTCCACACGATTCACCGTAATCTCGCCCAGCCCGGTGATGGACACTCTGGCGCGGACAGTACCATCAGCCAGAATGTCGATGCCGGAAAGCGGAACGGTGTAGTAGGTCGAGCCGACACGGAAACGCGCACAGGCAATGCGCCGTTTGAGATAGCCCCGCAGGTCTGCGAAGCCAGCCGAATCAATCATGCTGCTACCTCCTTAAAAATTTATTCCCGGTGCGCTGCCGCACACCTTTGCGATGTAGGAAACGCCGAGGCCGGATTCCTCGGCAACAAGCCCTCCGCCTGATGTACCGCCGGATGTGGCGGTTGCCGGATGCAGACCAGCTGTCAGGTCGCCGGATGCCGGGGCCGCGTATGTGCTGCTGCCGTCTGCGGTCTGCACAACAACATACCCCGCATCATCGAAGCCCTGCGTGGCCGTCTCCGGGTAGGTTCCAGCCAGTTTCTCCGGTGCATAGGCTCCACCATTGTCCACCGTCAAAACCTCAATTTCCGAGGCGGCAGTGCGGCCCTGTGTGGCTGTGGCCGGGAACGTGCCAGCGTCAAGCTGCCCGGTGCGGGGGTGAGCGTAGCTGCCGCCGAACTCGTCCGTAACGATGATGATGTTCCCAGCGGAGATGCCGCCCTGTGTGGCCGTTTTGGGGAAAGTGCCGCAGCGGCGCACCGCATACACGATATAGCCGCTGCTGGTCACGATCTCGATGCCGAAGGCACTCTGATAATACACGCCGTCATTGTGGGAGCGCAGCGACTTGTAGTAGCCGATGGCCCACAACACACGTTCGGTGCTGACGTAGGACGCATCGGAGCCGCTCATGTCCAGCATGACCCGGAAGTGGTACGGCTCGCCGCCATACTGCCACCATTCCTCCAGCCGGGAGCCGGGATAGATAGCCCGGATGCCCCGCAGCACAGCCCCGGCGGTTCCCCGGTGACGATGGATGTAGGGCGCGGACTTGATGGTGCGCCGCTTTGCAGCGAGGTCGTAGTCGTGGTCGTACCAGTCCACGGCAAAGTCCTTTGCCAGAATGTCCAGCAGGTCTTCCGGCAGCTGGTCGATGCGGGTATAGATTTGGCCGAGGTTGATTTCGTCCAACCGCTGCTCCAGCACGTTGGCAATGGAGTGCGCCAGAGCAACCGTTTTTGGGTCTTTCTGGAGCGCAAGCGGGAAGGAATCCATCATCCGCTCGGCGGTCAGGCCGTTATTCATCCTCGTACCCTCCGCTCTTCACAGTGACCGTGCCCACCTTTGCTATCTGCGGCACCTTGTCGGAGGTCAGGTCAACGGACGGCTTGCCGTCTTCCAGCGGGGTGAATGCGGGCTGCTGCAAATCCACACGCTTGATGCCAACTTCCAGCAGCAGATACCGCAGCTTGTCCGGGTTGATATCCCGGCCCATCTTGCCGGACTGCCAGCCGATGTACTGCTGCACAGCCTCGTTTACGCGGGTTTGTGCATCCGCAGCAGAGATGTCTCCATCGCGAGTCAGGTAATAGGTCAGGTCGATGTTGTAGTTCACCACATCAGGATCACCAGAAATGACGTGGTCCGTCAGAGGCCGTACCTCATCGGCAGAGCAAACCTCCACCATCGCTTTCTTGGTTTCGTCCGGGGCAATGCTTCCGTCGTCCATGACGGCATACAGGCAGACGGTGCCGGGGCTTGGGCTGTTCGCCACCACATCGGCGATTTTGGTAGACACGCTCTTCGCGAAATACTTGTAGCTGCCAACAGGCCCTGCGCTGGACCACGCTGCCTGACTATCAAGCAGAAGCTGGTAGAACTCGTCATCGTCCGGGGCATCGCTGCCGTTTGCGCTGGCCGTGACGTTGGAGCAGCCAGAATAGTAGTCGTACACATCAACAATGGTGTTGATGTCGCCGACTGCAAAGTCGTTTCCGACAGTGCCGGAGGTCTGGCATACCACCGTAACGTCCGTATAGGTCGAACCGATAGGCACATATTCATCTGCCGTGGTTGCCCAATACAGCGAGGCGTTTGCGTCCGTGACGCGAGTGCCGGACGGGATGAGGATTGCACTCTGCCGCGCCTCGCTGATGTTGAAACGCATGGTGCAGGTTGCTGCGGTAGGCTGCGGACGCTGCTGCAAGTAGAACAGCTCCGCCAGCGCGTCCAGATTCTCGCCCTCTGCCCGGCTGGGCAGATTCTGGTTGTCAGCGTGGTTGTTGAGGGCACGCTCGTAGAGGATCGCGTCCTCAATCCACGAGATGAACAGCCGTTCCGGGCTGCCGGGGCGCACGGGTGTGCCAAAAAGCTGCTCATACCCCGCACAGAGCAGCGCATCCAGCTCGTCAACGTCGGTGCTGATGAACTGGTGGTCTGCGGTACTACGCATTGATGCTCACCTCCACAACGGGAAGCATCGTTCCGGGGTTGTCCTTGGAGGATTTGAACGTAGTCCCCATATAAGTGGCTCTCGGTTCAAACCGTTCGATGGCTTCCTTGATGGCGGCGCAGAGCATAGGCTGCGCCACGTTTTCCGGGCGGTCAAGAATATCCGAGATGTCGATGCCAAACTCCCGGTAGCCCGGCACGGTGCCTTTCGGCGTGGATAGGATGACGGCGATGTTCTGCAGAACGCTGGCCACGGTATCCTGCTCGCCGAGGGAAATGGCGGTCAGGTCATTTGCCGACACCAGATAATTGCTCATAAAATCGCCTCACTCTCTCGGATATTCCAGTAAAGTGACGCTCGCAGTAATCCATGTCGGAACGCCGAAAGCGTCTGTGTACTTGGTTTTGAATTTCACGGATTTGATGACCCACCGATAGCTGCCAAAGACTTCATTGCCGAGGACAAACGGCAGCGTCGTGCGATTATCGACATACCCCTTCAGGATCTCGCGCTGCTTGCTTGGAGCCACGCCAAGGTACGCCGAAAGTTCAATATCGAACGTGATGGTGTCGGCATCCGTGCCCGTAAACTCGGCCAGAGCCTTGCCTCCGGCACGCTGATGGGTGGTGTATCTGGCAGACACGCTCTGCACCATGTCCTTGATGGTTTTGACGTAACCATCGAACACGGCAAAGATAATGCCTCCGAGGCATCCAACAATCACGGATAAATCCCTCCCAACACGAAGCCGTCAGCGTTGAAGCACGGCAGGTACAGACAGATTACGATGTCATCAATGGCGGGCACCCACCACACCACATGGGATTTGTGCTGGTGGTTGGTGGAGTTGTCCGCTCCTGTGACCTTTTCCTCTTCGTCCCAAATCTGGCGGGTGCCGTTCTGGGTGTTGAGGATTTTCAGTTGATACGGAGACGGGTGCGTAAACTGGTGATCATGCAGCCCCGCCTCCTCGGTGTATACGATAGCCTTGTAGTGCTGCATCACAGGCAGCCAGCCAGATGTAATCCCGGTGTCCTCGAACTTCACGCGCACAAGGCGTTTTTTCTTGTTCACATCGGTGACTTTCCCGATGCGAACATCGACGTTCATGTTCATCAGTAACCTCCCAGCGTATGGCGGCCAATGACTTGCGTGGTGTACCCACCAGAGCCAGATACTGTGTGCTTAGACTGCTTCACGATGTACTTCCCGGACCACGGACCGAAGCCCTCCGCATTGAACGTCAGGCCAGCCACCTTGCCGGGGTCGCCCGGAAAGGTGAAGCTCATTTGGCGTTCAAATTTGTTGTAGAGCCGGAGTTTCTTTGCAGCCAGTTCTTTTGCCTCTGCCTTGCTCGTGACAGGGGCGTAGACTTCCAGCTGCTGATTGGTCTTGCTCTTGGCATCGTAGTCCTTAACGTAGGCAATGCCCTCGATGGCCTTGCCATCAGGCCCAACGTAAGATACCCGGCAGGACGCATACTGTGTTCCAGCCTGACCGAGTGAATGACTATACTTGATATAGCTTTTGTCGCCCAGCGTAGTAGTCCACACAGCGTCCTTGCCCTCGTACTCCTGCTGGTCAAAGATGACGATTTTGCCATCAGTGCATTTCAGCGACAGCCCTGCATCGTGGCAAAGCTGCTGCAAAAAGTCGATGTCGGAGCAGCGGTACTGCTCCACACGCTTGTACTCAGGGTCTTTCTTTGCAAGAAACTGAGCCGCCATGCCGTTCTTGGATGCCATTTCATTGGCAATGCCGGACAGCTTGTACTTTTCCCAGCCTTTGCTCTGCTTGGTCTGCCGGATCTGGCTCGTGTAGGGCAGCCCAATGGCCTTGATGGTGATAATGCCGGGCGGTCCAGACGCAACCACGCTGTCCAGTTCAAAGGCTCCGCAGTCCAGTGCTTCATCTTTGCCATCACTGTGCCAGTTGCAGGCGGTGATGGTAGCCCGGATTTTCAAGCTTTCTTCTCCGCTGCCGGAGGAGGAGCCAGAAGAGCCGCTGCCAGACTTGCCGGAGATCTCGCTGGCATCCACCCAGCCGTAGACGCGAGATGTGCCATCGGTGTGGATGACGTGGTACGGATGAAGCGCGCCCTGCTTGATGATGGTGATCTTGGCAGGTCCAGCCTTTGGGTTGCCATTTGCCTTTTTATCAGTGGATGCCTTATAGTGCGGACCGCCAAGGAACTGCACCACATCGCCGACCTTGTAGCCATCGGAAGATGCAGCCGATACATCGCCGTCTATCATCTTCTGGAGCCAGTCGGTCATCCAGACACCCTCACGGTCTTGGAGTTTGATTTGCAGGTCATCGCTGGCGTCTTCCTCGTTGTCCGTAAAGGACAGGGAGAGCAGGTAAGGAGCGATGCTGCTGGTAATATCCACACCGTCAAACTCCACCGTACACTCGGCATGGCGGGCAGTATTTTCATCGCTCATGTGACCACCTTCTTCCACGGCGGCAGGGTCGAACTGGTCTTGGTTTCGATTTCCGGGAGCGTCAAAACGATTCCGGCAGGAAACTCAAAATAGTTCAGATACTGCGAGTTCGCAGCCATCAGGCGGGGCGCAAGGGCGCAGCTGCCGAGCTGCGTGTATGCCACGCTGTCCCAGCGGTCGCCCTGCACGGTGGTGTAGGTTTTGCTCATGCGTAACCCCTCCTGAAATTATCGGTGTCGTTGTCGCTCACGATTTCCAGCACAGCTTCCCGGAGGTCGTCATTCTGGGCGTTCAGGACGCTTCGCAGTTCATCCGTATCTCGCATACCGTAGATGTGGTAAACAGGCGCAACGGTGATAGGAGCCGCGCTGCTGGCGTTGGATCCACCAGATGCAAAGCCGCCGGGCAGCTGCACTTCCGTAACGGAGCGGGTTTCGCCGCCGTTGAAGTAGACCGAATTGCCGCCATTGACAGTTTCTACATATCGGTTGTACTCTTCACGCAGAGTCTGGGCTTCCTGCTCCTCACGGATGGCATCCCGGACGGCAGACAGGTCAATCGCATTTGTGCTGGTGATCTGTTCCAGCTGCCGCGCCTCGTTGAACGCTGCGCGGGTTTCCGGCGCGGTCAGCACGGTTTCGCCGCCGTTGAAGTAGACCAGCTCCGGGCCGTTCTCGCCAACGATGGCAAAGCCCGGCGCAGCGGATTCCGTGCCGACTGCATAGCCGGGGATGTTTCCGTTCTTCTGGTCGATGTTGTAACGCTTATTCGCCCCGGCCAGCGCATCAGAGGCAGCGTTCGCCACCTTTTCGTACGCCTCCTTGACACGAGGCATCATGCCCTCTGCGCCATCGATAAAGCCCTGAACGGTGGACTGTGCGCTCTTCATGGCCTCGTCGTTCAAGTCCATGTCGGCCACACTGTCGGCTACGTTCTGCGCGATCTCGTCCATGGCATTGCTCATGCCGGTTTCGAGGTCGGCCATGCTCTCGCTGGTGGTTTTCTGCGCCTCCTGCAAGGAGCGGTAATTCTCGACCATCTTTGCGAGGTCGGAATCTGATGCAGCAGCCATGCCGGCGATAGCGTTCACAGAATCCTTGCTGCCATCGGCGAAGCTGGCGATAACGTCGCTCAAACCGTCAATATCGGCAGCGCGTTCGGTTAGGCTTTCGAGGTTCTGGTTGTAGTTGTCCCAGTAGGTGATCTGGCTTTCCAGCGCGGAGTTGATGCTGGATGCAGAGGTGGCGACGACCTTCTCAGCGGTATCCCACAGGTCGTACTGCTTGCTGATGCTGTCATAGGCCGCATTGTAAGCGTCCGTGTATGCCGAAACGAGCTCCTGAATCTCCGCCTCGGCACTGTTGATAACATCGGTGACGGCCTGCTCCTGTGCAGCCACATCGTTTGCGCTGTTGGCGGCATCCTGCTGCGCTGCGTTCAGGGAATCGACTGCATCCTTGGCTTCCTGATACTCGGCCTCAGCTGCATCGATGGCTTCCTGATCCTTCTCCACGGCCTCGGTGTAGTTTTCGGCTTCATGCCGGGCAGTGGCGAGGTCTTCCGAGTAGCCCATGTACTCGGTGCGCAGCTGCTGCACATCCTCGCCCATGGAACGCCAAGGAATATCCTGGACTGTGCCATAAGTGGACTTGAATTGTTCGTCCGTCATGCCGAGCGTGGAAAGCAACTTGCTGTAGGTTGCGTCCATGCCGGCATTAGATTTTTCGACCTTTGCCTGTGCAGCAGCCAGCTTCGCTTCATTCGCCGCACTTTCGACCAGCACATCGTTGTACTGCTCGTAGATTCCGTTCAGGTACTCTTGCCGAGCCTGCGCTTTTACATCGTCCGCATAAGCATTCGCGTGCTGGCGCAGAGCTTCTGTGCCGCCCTTGATGGAATCCGTTTCAAGGTCAATATCATCAGCCAGACTGGGCACCAGCACGGACAGACGGGCAAGGGTATCGTGGTACTCAGCGTTCCCGGCAGTATTGCCGTTGGTGGCAGCTTCGATGGCCTCCAACTTGCTGATGTACTGGTCCGCGACACTGGCAGTGGCTTCCATGTTGGACAGCGTGGAATGGTAGGTGTCGCTGACCTCGTCCATGCTACTGCCCATATCGCGGGCTGCGCTGGTCAGTTCTCGCACATGCGGGACACCGTCGTCTGCTGCGCCGGAAATTCCACCGATTACGGCAGCGAGAGCCGTTCCTGCAATGACAACGCCCGCAAGAACAGGAGCCGTCACTCCAAGGGATTCAGAGAACAGGCCCATAGCTGCGCTGCCAATTTTTATTGCCGCAGATGCGGCAGTCATAACGCCAAGGAACCCTCCAAGAGCGACAGTTCCGGCCGCAACCGCCTTGACTACGCCAGGATGTTCCTCAACGAAGCCCTGCATCCAGCCCAGAACTTTAGCCCCGACATCGTACAGCTTGGACAAAGTCGGGGTCAAATCCTCGCCGATGGCGATTTTCAGGCCGTCGGCGGCAGACTGCATCAGAACCAGCCTGCCGTTCATGTTGTCGAGCATGGTGCCCGCCATCTTGTCGGCAGACCCGGCGCAGTTGTTCAGGGCTGCGGTGTAGTCTGAGAACGACTGCCCGCCCTCGGCGGCGGCCTCGCTGCATCCGGCCATGATGGTTTGCAGCTTGGAATACTGTGTCGTGCCAGCGATGGTCTTGGCAAGGTTTGCCTGCTCTTGGTCGGTCAGGTCGCCCCAGATCCCGGCAATCCCGGTAAGGATACTGGACAGGGACTGCATATTGCCCTGTGCGTCGTAGATGTTCACGCCATAGTTCGCCAGTTCGTCACCGCATTTTTTTGTGTTGGTGGCAAGGCGGGTGAAGATGGCGTTAAGGGCTGTGCCAGCCTCGCCGCCCTTAACGCCGGCATTGGCCATGGTAGCCAGAACTGCGGTTGTCTCCTCGACAGAGTAGCCAAGGGAGGTGGCGGTAGACGCACACGCCTTGTATGCCTCGCCCAGCTGGATCACGTCCGTGTTGGAGTGAGCCATAGCGTAGGCCATCACATCGACAAAGTGAGTGGTGTCGGAGGCTTTCAGGCCAAAGGCGGTCAGATAGTCTGTGACAATATCAGACGCCTGTGCCAAGTCCATATTGGCGGCAGCAGCCAGATTCAGCACCGGGCTGATGCCCTCCAGCATAGACTGGGTGTTCCAGCCTGCCAGAGCCATGTAAGACAAAGCGTCCGCAGATTCACCGGCGGTGAACTTGGTGGTTGCGCCCATCTCCTTGGCTTTGTCGGACAGGGCTTCCAGTTCATCGCCGGATGCGCCGGACAGGGCTTCGACGTTGCTCATGGATGCTTCAAAATCACCTGCGGTGTTGATGCAGTCCATGTATGCGTCTTTGATTTCGCCGAGGGCTTTTGCGATGCCAGCCGTGGCAAGCACAGATTCAACGGCATCAAGGGCTTCGACAGATTTCTCGCCGAAGCCCTTTGCGCCCTCTCCGGCCTCGTCCATGGTCTTTTTTAGGTCAACCTGCTGGTCTTTCAGCTTATCGACCTCGGTTTCCAGCCGAGTAGTTTCTGCTGTCAGCTGCGTGGTGTCCACGCCAGATTCCCGCAGGGTGTTCCCGGTGGCAGCCAGCCGCTGCTCATAGGTGTGTAGGGAGGTCGTGGTCTTATCAATCTGCGCCTGCTTGGAAATCAGCTTGTTTTCCAGTGCAGAGGAATAGCCCTCGGTCTCCTGAATCTCTTTCTGGATGTTATCGTACTGCTGCTGCAAGACGGCCAGCCGCTGCTTGGTGGAGTCAACGGCCTGCTGCTGCTTCTGGTACGCGGTTATGTCGGACTGTACCTTGTTCAGTTGCTGGATGCGGTTCTGTGTCTCCACAAGAGCCGACTGTGCAGCCTTGAAGGTGCTGGAGAAGTTGCTGTTCTGTTTGGCGGACAGGTTGAACAGCAACTCCCATTCTTTTCGAGCCACTACTTCGCCTTTCTCGCCTTTTCGCGCTCGGCAACAATGGCATTGTTGGTATCAATCCATTGCCGCAGTTGATACAGAGGCATTGCAAGCCAGTATGGTGCAGGGGTGTTGTTGCCCTGCGCCATCAGAAGGGCTTGCCGCCGCAGCCACTCTCCACCATCATCAGTTACACATCCGACAGCATCAAAAAATTTCTTGCTTTGGTGCGGATGGTGTTGTAATCCCGAATGCTCATTGCGCCGATAACGTCAACGCCGATGGGCTGCGTACACGCCCGGCAGGCCATCCGAATCAGATAGCCCGCACTCATGCTCGGCACGACAACCGGCTGGCGCAGAGCGGACATCTCGGCCTCGATTGCAAACGAATCATTGCCAGTCAGCTTGCCGAAGTCAAACGTCAGGGTGTCGTACTTCTTGCCCTCGTACTCAAACGGCCGGACAAGCTTGTGGACGTACACATAAGGGTCGGTGGCAGCTTTGTTCGCAGCGGCGATGGCTGCATCGTACTCCTTATCGCCGATGGTGGTGTTCATAGCGGTTGCTCCTTTCGCAGTTAAAAAATAGGCCGGAGCCGCAAAATGCAGCTCCGGCATAACGATTGGCTCTGATTACTTGCCCAGTGCCTTGCGGACAGCTGCCAGATAATCCGTGCCGTTGATGTAGCAAATGAAGTTGGTGGGGTCCAGTTCACGCACCTTCTTGCCATCGAGATAAGTTGCCCAGTAGCGGACAACGTACTCGCCAGACCCGTTGGCGGGAGTCGCCGGGGCGATAGTGCCGCTCTTGGTAGATTTCGGGATGACGACCATGACGTGTTTTTCGGAACGAACATCAACGGTGCCGTTGATGTTGTCCTCGTACTGGTTTGCCACACGGAGGTCAATCTGATGGCGGCGGATCTCTGCCAGTTTGACAGACTGCGGCGTGGTGGTACGGAAGTTCAGGCCAAGGGTCATGGTGTCCAGATGACCCATGATGACAGCCTCGATGTTGCCGCCAATGCCAGAGCCGGAAACGGTCTGGGTCAGCATGGTAACATCAGGCAGAGTCACCTGCGCCATGCCCTCGTATTCGATGCTATCCTCATAGACAGCAAAGTTGATAACAGACTGGTCCATAGATATACCTCCTCTTTAGGACTGGAGTGCGCTGGTCACATAGTCAGCGTCATACTCCAGCACGAAGTCAATTTCCTGCGCCGGAGAGGGCGGGGTCATGTAGATGTGCAGCTTGATTTTGCCCGCCATCAGGCTGGTCAGGGGGTTCTCGCTTTCCAGCATCTCCACGCGGGCACCCAGCAGGTAGCCTGCGCCAACCAGACCATTCAGCCAGACGGTTGCGCTGTCCAAAATGGTGTCAATCAGGCGGCGGTTCATCGGCTTGTCCAGCTTAGACCAGAAAGTCTTGATAAGCGTGTTGGAAACATAGTCGAACATCCGGCTGATGGGGATGAAGTAGTCCTTCACATCAGTGGACTTGGGGTAGCAGCCAGTGTGGTTGCCCCATGCGGTCCAGCTGCCCATGAAGTTCAGGAACGTGCAGATGCCAGCGGCATCGACCACGTTTGCCTGATTGTAGGTCAGGTTGATGGCTGCACCGTCATCATCGCACAGGCCGTCGATGTGAACAGTCTTGTTGGAAGGGCTCTCGTAGGGGATGCCGCCATTTTTGGTGTCGGTCTCCGCAAGGCAGCCCGCCATGATGGTAGAGCCGTGGAACTTCAGATCGCCCAGAGTGCCGTTAGGCCAGCACAGAATGGACTTCTGGTCGTAAGTGCCAGCGTTCTTGGCCTGCACTGCAGCAGTATAGGTCTTTGCGGAAATATCCACCAGAGCCTTGCCAGAGAACATACCGTTGATGGAGCCCGCCTTTGCAGCCAGCGCAGCAGCAACGGTAGCCTCCTTGGAGAAGCCGGGTGCCATAATCAGGTCAGGCACAATGCCGAACATCGTCAGGCAAGCCTCGACCTGCTCCACGGCAGCTGCCACAGCCTCGGCCTCAGCGTTTTCCGCGAGCGGCAGGAAAATGACCGGCTGGCAAGCGCACAGCTTGAAGTGATAGTACATCACCTCGCAAACGGTGAACTTTGCCCAGTCGTTGTCATAGCCCAACTGTTCCTCCGCTTCGGTGTAGCTGGTGCACAGCACAGGGGTGCCAGCGGTTGCGGCGGTGCCAGTTGCCTTGGACAGCGGTGCAGTACCGATGACAAAGGGGATGCCGCAGGTTGCGGCGTTCGGGGTCGCCACGGCGGTGTCGGCGCGGCTGACGTTAATACCATGATCTGCCATAGTATGTAATCCTCCTTACTTGGATTTGGCGAGCATCCGGGCATACGCAAGGATGGCCTCGCCGCGTGCTTTTGCCTTTTCAGGCGCGGTGTTCAGTTCGGCCACATCGATGATGAAGTCGGCCACGCCGGGATATTTCTCGGTGGCAATCTTCACATCGTCACGGTTCACAGCCTCCGCAGCAGCGCAGGGGTAAATCGTGTTCTTCTGGATATAGCCCAGAATAGACGGACCGACGTAAATGGAAACGCCGGGCTTGCTCTGCGCAGGCTCGGCGTTTACGGTGGTTTCGGCGGGCTGTTCCGCCGCGGTCTTTTTTACCGCCATAATTTAATATCCTCCGTTTGCTGCACGGTCGGCAGCTTCCAGTGGGTAATCATCTCTCCGGCATAATACGGCTTGGTTTCCTCATCGTAAGGAACGCTTTCCAGCTTATGACCGGGAGACAGGACGAGCGTAAACTGGTACCGGTGCTTTCCATCAGTGCCAGTGCCGCCTACCTTGCGGACTTTGAGCAATTCCACGCGAAACCGCTCCATCATGTTCAGGAGAGCGAGGTCGCCCTCCTGTTCATCCGGGTTGTAGCAGCAAAAGATAGAGCGCACAGAAACCACCGTGCGCTCCTCGCTGCCGGGCTGCTGCTCCGTTTCCAGCGGAATAACCCGATGGATGATGTACGGAGCTTTCTTCTTGGCTGAACGGCTGTCGGGCAGCCGCATCATGTAGACTTCCGGGGCACGGTAGGCCTGTTCGGTATCGCCCTGCTGCATAGCTACCGGGAGAATCATGTCAGCCGTGATTTTCTCCGTGAATGCTTTCAGCTGCTCAAGCAAAACAACGCTGGTCATATCAGACACCCCATCCGTTCAAAATTCGCGTGATTTCATGCTCAATGCGCTCCTCGTAAGTGGATGCCATTTTCTCCTCGATGGAGTCCATGACATTCTCGTTGGAGTACATCATCTGCGGGGTGGCAGGGCCAAACAGTTCCTTGACCGGGAACCGTTTTTCTCCTTGCCGCTCATAGATGCCATAGTGAGAGCCCATCTTTGCCTCGAAAGCGTGGTCCAGTGCCTGTCTTGCGCCGGACTTCTTCACGCGAGTTACCACGCGGCCGCTGCGGTCCACCTTGGTATCGAAAACTCTAAGGGGGATGACGCTGCCACGGTAGCCGAAGTTGATAGAAACCTCGCCATTGCTGCCCCGCTGGATGTTGTTGATATTCTTTGTGCGGTTGGAAAATTCGCTGCTGCTGATGGCATACTCCTGCGTGACTGCCCGCTTCGCCACCGTTTTTCCGGCGGCAGCGGCGCGAGCCAGCGCAGATCCTACAGCACGATTGGCACCTCCGGGAATTCCGGCGAGGAGGGCAGACACCCGGTCAAATCCTTCCTCTGCAATGTCAACGGTGATGCCAGCAGCTACGCTGTGCATCATGGCGTCCGTTGTCACATCACTCATTCGTCAATCGCCTCCAGTTCCACCCGCAGCATCCCCATCTCGCAGACAGAGGATGCCACATAGTAGTTTCGGACGAATCCGTCCTCGTCAATGCCCAGCTTGCAGTCCTTCTCCGGCTGTTTCCCGCCGAGGGCTGCAATATCGCAGTGCAGCACCCGGCTGACCCGGTACAGACCCTGCGCATGGTCGCTGATGGTCTGGCGCACACGCTCCTTTTCGGAGAGGCCTGTCAGAACCAGAGGAACGTCAGGGTATTCCTCTCCATCATAGTAGACCGTGTGCGTTTCGGCGAACTCGTCCAGATTCAGAAAGACGCTGTTCAGGTCTTCCTGCACAGCGTCCTTAAAGGCACTCATGCCGTGGGCATCGCAGCTGCCAGTTCAGGACCATCGGCGCACTCGTCACCGGGCACAACGTCCTCGGCGCAGATAGCCTGAATGAGTGCGTCCTTGGTCTTGAGCTGCTTAGTGTCGATGCCCATATCCGCTGCCAGCTTTTTCAGGTTGGCAACGGTCATGTCGTGCAGCTGGTCGGGGTCGAGGTGTGCCATCTCAGAGCCGTTCTGCGAGGTTTCGGCTGCGGGGGTGTCGTTACCTTCCGCAATTGCCGGAACGTCCGCAGGGGCGGTTTCCGGGGCAGTGGGCGCAGAAAACGCGCATTTCGCCACACCCAGCCCGATAAGGCGGGCTGCTTCGGCATCGCTGACCTCACACCGCTCGCCATGCGCAACAGTGTGAACGCCAGTCTTGGTGGGGCAGCCGTAGCCACCGCAAAGAATTTCAACAATCATCGGTGTACTCCTTTCAGGTCGGACTTAGCCGACCATGTTCTTGGCGCGAATCCACGGAATGTAGTTCTTGGGTGCAGCCAGAGGACGAGACTTCAGGGCGGTCTTGCGAGTGTCGTTTTCCTGATCGATGCTGAACTTCGGAACACGGCGGCCAGAAATGGTGGACTGGATGGTGTCGCCGTAGTTGATCTGAGTGATAGCACCATACATCAGATGGCCGCAGCCGGGAGCCGTAATCACGGCATCGGTCTTGGGGAAGTAACTCTGCTCCTTGTCGGTGGAATCCACATAGGTTTCATCAACAGAAATCAGATTCAACTTGTAGCCGCGGAAGTTGAGGGTGCCACCGTAGACAACACCGTCGTATGCGCTCAGCTGCTGCTCAATCTGGCCGATGATGATGCCGGAATTCTTATCCAGCAGACGCTGAACCTTTTCGAGATTCATCACTGCGTCATAAACATCAGCACCCAGCAGCAGGTCGGCAGCGCGCAGACCACGCTTGGACAGCAGCCGGCACATAGCCGGAACGTCGCCAAAGAAATTGCCACCTTACTCCTTACACATGTGGGCGGCAGTGTAGATGTGGTAGTTATCGTGGCCGGGATTGTAGAAATTCACGACCTTTGCCTCGCCCTTGGTCACGTTGTCGAGCATCTCCTGCATGATGCATCCGTTGTCCAGCATGGTCTGTGCGCACATCCACTCCTCGGTGCGGGTGATACGGCCATCCATGTCAGCCAGATCGTTCTGGACCAGTTTTGCGGCACGCTGGGCAGGGGTGCTGTTGGCATAGATGGCCTCGCCGAAGCCACGCTTCGTCAGGTCATCAGAGGTCAGAGGACGGCTCACACCGACGGCCGCAGGCTCAAACTCGTG
>ENA-UOJO01001917-UOJO01001917.1-human-gut-metagenome-genome-assembly--contig:-P57-NODE-1917-length-24367-cov-4.419875_pt1 | contig 24367 bp, 23 predicted proteins | sample MGYA00242351_ERZ723898 | MGnify/ENA metagenome assembly ERZ723898 | reverse complement strand
TATCCGAAACGAGCCTTTGTCATAGCGTAAGGAGCCATTGACATGTTCTCCATACCACCGGCAACAACGATATCAGCCTCACCAGCCATGATCATTGTAGCAGCATCGTTTACACATTTAAGACCTGATCCACAAACAACGTTAAGTGTAACAGCTGGGACCTCAATTGGAAGTCCTGCTTTGATAGAAGCCTGACGGGCAACGTTCTGTCCCTGAGCTGCCTGGATTACACAACCCATTTTAACTTCATCAACTAACTCTGGAGCAACACCTGCACGGTTTAAAGCTTCCTTTATTACGATTGCACCTAAATCTGCGGCTGGAGTATTGCTTAATGCTCCGCCCATTTTGCCGATTGCTGTACGGCAAGCACTTGCGATTACAACTTTCTTTGCCATTATATTATCTCCTTTAAATTGTATTGCACATACGTGCTGTTAATTTTTTAACAATGTCATTGTACCACAATATCGCATAAAAATCAATTAGTTTTGTTAATTATTTGTCAAAATTCTATTAAATTTTGCATATTCCACACATGTTTTATTTACAATCTTCGGTCATATTAACGAAGATCACCAAAAATCATATCAATTTTCTCCGGCTTTGCCACGAAAAAATTTCCGTACTAATTTCCCAATATAAAAAGCAGAGCAATTTACACAAATAATATGCATAAATTGTCCTGCTTTGTTTTATTAAATATTTTTAACTTTTGCTATGTCAACCGGTGTCTTTTTCTCTGATGCTGTCTCAAGTGAATGAGCAAGTGCATTTGCTGTATCCATTGCTGTAATACAGTAAACACCTGTTTCTATCGCATTACGTCTTATAAGGAATCCGTCCCTGCTCTTATCGCCGTTACCTTGTGTAGGTGTATCGATAACAAGATCGATCTTGTGACCGAGGATAAGATCCATAACGTTTGGTGATTCCTGTGAAATTTTATTTACACGGAGTGCATTTACTCCATGCTCCTGCAGATATTTTGCAGTGCTTCTTGTAGCATATATTTTGTAGCCCAGCTTTTCAAAACGTTTTGCGACACCAACTGCCTCCGGCTTATCAGCGTCTTTTACCGTCATGATCATCTGCTTATACTTAGGAAGCTCTACTCCTGCTCCCTGGAAAGCCTTGTAAAGTGCTCCGTTGAATGTCTTATCAATTCCAAGACATTCTCCTGTTGATTTCATCTCCGGTCCAAGTGAAATTTCTGCTCCACGAAGCTTTTCAAATGAGAATACAGGCATTTTTATTGCTATATAATCTGCTGTAGGTGCAAGTCCCGGTGTATATCCCATTCCCTTTATAGTCTCGCCCATGATGATCCTTGCTGCGAGATCTACGATCGGAATGCCGGTTACTTTACTGATATATGGCACAGTTCTTGATGAGCGCGGATTTACCTCTATCACATAAATATCATCGTCCATATCGATAAACTGGATGTTTATCATACCTACTACGTGGAGAGCCTGTGCAAGCCTCTTTGTGTACTCTACAAGAGTTTCTTTTGCCTTCTCACTTATTGTATGTGCAGGATAAACTGAAATCGAATCACCTGAATGTACACCTGTACGTTCAATATGCTCCATTATACCAGGGATAAGGATATCTGTTCCGTCACAGATCGCATCGACCTCTATCTCTTTTCCCATAAGATATTTATCTACCAGAATAGGATGATCCTGTGCGATCTTATTTATGATTCCAATGAATTCTTCGATTTCATCATCATTCCATGCGATCTTCATTCCCTGTCCTCCAAGTACATATGAAGGACGTACAAGTACAGGGTAGCCAAGTCTGTGTGCTACTTCTTTTGCTTCTTCAGCTGTAAATACTGTTCCACCGGCTGCTCTAGGGATACCTGTTTTTTCAAGTATCTCATCGAAAAGTTCCCTGTCCTCGGCTGCGTCTACATCCTCCGCCTTTGTTCCAAGGATCTTTACTCCCATTTTCATAAGAGCTTCTGTAAGCTTTATTGCTGTCTGGCCACCGAACTGTACTACTGCTCCGTCAGGTTTTTCGAGATTTACTATGCTTTCAACATCCTCTGCAGTAAGCGGTTCAAAGTAAAGCTTGTCTGCTATATCAAAGTCTGTTGACACTGTCTCAGGATTGTTATTTACGATGATCGTCTCCCAGCCCTCTTTGGCAAATGCCCATGTACAATGGACTGAACAATAATCGAACTCAACACCCTGTCCGATACGGATAGGACCAGATCCAAGTACAAGCACCTTTTTCTGTGGTTTTGTCTCAGCTGCCTCGTTCTCACTTCCAAATACCGAATAATAATATGGTGTCTCAGCTGCAAACTCGGCTGCACATGTATCTACCATTTTGTATGCTGCTATGATTCCGTTATCATAACGCATCTGTTTGATATCTTTTTCATTCTTTCCTGTAAGTCCTGCGATAACATTATCAGGGAATTCTATACGTTTTGCTTCTTTTAATAACTCTACAGTAAGCTCTTCTGTCTTTAAGCGGTTTTCCATCTCGACAAGAATTGCGATCTTGTCGATAAACCAGCGGTCAATTTTCGTTATTTCAAATATATGGTCATATGAAACGCCTCTTCTTAAAGCTTCTGCTATAACCCAGATTCTTCTGTCATCAACAACATAAAGCTGTTTGTCAAGTTCATCATCAGAAAGTCCCGTGAAATCATATGACATAAGTGAATCAACGTGCTGCTCAAGTGACCTTATGGCTTTCATGAGTGCGCCTTCGAAGTTATCGCATATGCTCATTACTTCTCCTGTTGCTTTCATCTGTGTCGTAAGCGTTCTCTTTGCTGTGATAAATTTATCAAATGGAAGTCTTGGGATTTTTACTACGCAATAATCAAGCATCGGCTCAAAGCTTGCATATGTCTTTTCTGTAATAGCATTCTTTATTTCGTCAAGATGATAACCAAGTGCGATTTTTGCCGTAACCTTTGCAATAGGATATCCTGTCGCTTTTGATGCAAGTGCAGACGAACGCGAAACTCGTGGATTTACCTCGATAACACAGTACTCAAATGAATCAGGATTTAATGCATACTGTACATTACATCCACCTGTTATCTTAAGTTCGTTTATGATATTCAAGGCAGAACTTCTGAGCATCTGGTATTCTTTGTCTCCAAGTGTCTGTGAAGGAGCTACTACAATAGAATCTCCTGTATGGACACCGACCGGATCAATGTTTTCCATATTACATACAGTGATACAGTTTCCGTTCGCATCACGCATCACCTCGTACTCGATCTCTTTCCAGCCGGCAATACATCTTTCTACCAGAACCTCACCTACTCGTGAAAGACGCAGTCCATTAGAAAGGATATCTATAAGCTCCTGCTCATCATGTGCTATTCCACCGCCGGAGCCGCCGAGTGTAAATGCAGGACGGAGAACTACCGGGTATCCTATCTTGTTTGTAAATGCGATACCATCTTCTACATTTCTTACTACCTGTGATGCAGCGATAGGCTCACCGATCTTTTCCATGGTATCCTTAAATGCCTGACGATCCTCTGCTTTAAAGATCGTCTCCGCAGTAGTACCTATAAGTCTTACACCCTGTTCATCCAAAAAACCGCTCTCTGCAAGTTCCATTCCAAGGTTAAGTCCAGCCTGTCCTCCAAGTGTAGGAAGGATGCTGTCTGGTTTTTCTTTTAGTATGATTTCTTTTAATACATCGACTGTTAGAGGCTCTATATATACCTGATCTGCGATCTGTTTATCTGTCATTATGGTAGCCGGGTTTGAGTTTACAAGACATACCTCTACTCCCTCTTCCTTAAGAGAACGGCATGCCTGTGTTCCTGCATAATCAAACTCTGCTGCCTGTCCGATAACTATTGGACCTGAACCGATAACTAATACTTTTTTAATATCAAAATTTCTTGGCATTACTGTGCACCTCCCATCATATCAATAAAACGATCAAACAGATAAGCTGAATCCTGTGGACCAGGACATGCTTCCGGATGGAACTGCACTGTGAATATGTTTTTACCAACATATTTAAGTCCTTCATTTGTACCATCATTTACATTTATAAATGCCGGAACAGCAACGTTTGGATCTAATTTATCTGTGTCTACCACGTATCCATGGTTCTGTGATGAAATGTATACACGTCCTGTTGCCAGATCTTTTACAGGGTGGTTTCCGCCTCTGTGTCCGTATTTCATCTTGTGTGTATCAGCCCCCGTAGCGAGTGCCATAAGCTGATGTCCGAGGCAGATTGCAAAAATCGGCACATTGCTATCATATAGTTTCTTGATTTCTTTTATTATCTGCGTGCACTCTTTTGGATCTCCCGGTCCGTTTGAAAGCATAATTCCGTCCGGATCTGCAGCAAGTATTTCTTCGGCAGAAGTATGAGCAGGGTAAATTGTCACTTCACAGCCCCTTGCGTTAAGAGATTTTGCAATATTGTTTTTTGCACCAAAGTCAAGCAGTGCAACTTTCTTTCCGTTTCCTTTTAAAATCTTTTTCTCATCACATGTAACTTTGTCAACTACATTTCCTGTTGTGTAAGCCTTGAGCTTTGGAATAATTTCATCCAGATCATAATTCTCATTGGTAGTGATCATTCCATTCATCGTACCCTTTTCTCTCAGTATCTTTGTAAGAGCACGTGTATCTATACCAGCGACTCCCGGTATGTCATATTTTTTTAGAAAATCCTGTATAGTTCCTTCACATCTGAAGTTACTTGGCATACGTGACAATTCCCTTACGATATATCCGTCAGGCCATGCACGTCCTGATTCCATATCCGGTGTCACACCATAGTTTCCAATTAAAGGATATGTCATTACAACCGCCTGTCCTGCATATGAAGGATCAGTCAGTACCTCTAAATATCCTGTCATAGAAGTATTAAAAACGATTTCGCTTATCACTTCTCTTGTAGAACCAATACTGGTTCCTGTAAATACATTACCATCTTCAAGAATTAAAAATGCTTTCATCTTTACCCTGCCCTTTCGTATTATCTTGTTGCATTCAACTTCTTATGTCTGCGCAAAAAAAAAGAGGGCATCTCTTTTTTTTAAATGTGGGCAGAGTATGCCCACCATGATTTCAGTTGTCTGCTTAAATTGTAAAAAGTGTATCATACCCAAACATATTTTTCAACTGTTTTTTATATCATTGCATTATATATACAGTAAATCATTCCGCATATAAAAACAACTCCTGTCCCGCCTAGTGACATTCCAAGCAGCACCGGCGCCGGAACTTTTTTCTTTTCGTATTCTACCTGTTTTATTGATTTAGCAGAAAGCGGTATAAACAGTGCGTCAGGCGCTGTGTATTGGTTTATATCGGTAAATCCGATTCTTCTGAAATAACCTGCTGTCTCAGGTGGCATTGCATTTACCGTGACCATATCCAGCCCCAATTCCATTTTTGCATATATGCGGGCCTTCGTGACCAGTTTCTTTGCAATCCTTCTTCGTAAAAAATGAGGATGGACATATAGCATTGTTATGTGTCCGCTTTTTGTCATTGCACATACAGCTGCCATGAAACGCTTATCAAAAGCCGCCCATATTATCAGTTCCCCGCTGTCACAGCATGAACTGATATTTGCCTCTGTCATATATTCATAAAAAAATTTATGCGTCTGCTCATCAGCCGGTCTGTTCCTCCTTATTGCCATCTCATATACCATATGTGAAAGCCTGCATGCATCCGGTATTTCGTTTCTCTTTATCTTTCTTATTTCCATGCTTACTCCTTTCCCAGTTCACAGATACGATCGCATAAACCGCTGTAACGCCTCTGCTGTGAATTATTCTTTATCATAAGATTAAATGTTTCATCATCCCCAACTATTGTAACACACTTCTTTGCCCTTGTAACTGCCGTATATAATAGATTACGGTTCATAAGCATTTTGGGACCCCCGAGCAGCGGAATGACTACTGCCGGATACTCACTTCCCTGTGACTTATGTATCGTAACCGCATATGCATGCTCGAGTTCATCAAGAAGTTTGTAGGAATACTCAACCTTTCTTCCCTCATCAAATGTAACTGTCATTGTCTCTGCAAAATCATTTATCTCCTCGATTATTCCTGTATCTCCATTAAAAACTCCCATACCTTTATCCACACATAATCCATATTTTGTGCGGATTTCCCACTCAAGCTGATAATTATTTTTTATCTGCATTACTTTATCGCCCTCACGGAATATAACTCCACGGTGTTCTTTTTCCTTTTTATTTTTTCCCGGAGGATTTAAATATACCTGAAGTATGTTGTTAAGCCTCTCCACTCCAAGGAGCCCTTTTCTCATTGGTGTTAACACCTGTATGTCATATTCTGACGCATCCACAAACTTAGGAAGCTTCTGCTTTATAAGCTGGAGTGTCACGTTTATTATTTTATCCGCATCATATCTCTTGAGGAAGAAAAAATCCATGCTTTTATTATTAAGTTCAACTTCCTCCCCACGGTTTATTTTATGGGCATTTACGATTATATCACTTGTGCTTGCCTGCCTGAATATTTTTGTAAGCTTTACTGTATGAAAACAGCCCGCATCTATTATATCTTTTAGTACGCTTCCTGGTCCAACACTCGGCAGCTGGTTTACATCTCCTACCAATATAAGCCTTGTACCTGCGACAACCGCCTTGAGAAGCGAATACATAAGTGATATGTCAACCATCGACATTTCGTCTATTATTATAACATCCGTTTCCAGCGGATTACCCTCATTGCGTTCAAAGCCGGCACTCTTTCCATCCTCCATGCCACCATTCAATTCAAGCATTCGATGTATCGTCCGTGCCTCATATCCGGTAGTTTCACTCATTCTCTTTGCCGCTCTTCCGGTCGGTGCCGCAAGAAAAATATCCATTCCGGCGATTTCAAAATATTTGATTATCGTATTTATCGTAGTTGTCTTTCCTGTACCAGGTCCTCCTGTTATTATAAGAAGTCCGTTGCGCACAGCTTCCTTTACAGCCTCTGCCTGATGTTCATCCAGATTCATGTCCGTTTTCTTTTCAATCTTTCGCAGAGTTTCCTCTATCTCTATATCCGGCACATCATATGAAACATCAAGCTGCTTTAACATGGCTGCTGTATTATATTCCATATAGTAAAACGTGTTTGCATATATCTGCGTCACGTCATCCTTTTGCTGCATTACAACTTTTCTATCCATTGCAAGATTCATGTAATGCTTTTCTATATGTTCTGCATCTACCTCTAAAATTGCTGCTGCACGTCTCGTAAGCTCATCCATAGGCAGATATGTATGTCCTTCAGCCGATGCCTGCTGCAATACATATAAAATCCCGCTTCTTATCCGAAAATCCGAGTCTGTTCTTATGCCAACCCTTGAGGCTATCTCATCAGCAGTCCTGAAACCGACACCTTCTATATCGTCAGCCATTTTGTATGGGTTTTCTTTTAGTATACTGTATATTTCATTTCCGTATGCATTATATATTTTTACAGCGAGTGTCATATTTATTCCGTACTGCTGCAAAAATATCATTGCCTGTCTTAGATCCTTTTTGGCATTTACCTGATCCGCTATCTCCATAGCTTTCCTGCTGCTTATTCCCTTTACCTCGGCAAGTCTCTCAGGTTCTTCCTCTATGATCCTGAAAGTATCCTTTTTAAAGCGCCTTACTATACGTGCAGCCAGCGCAAGCCCTATACCTTTTATTGCCCCTGAGCCTAAATATCTTTCTATTGCTGTTTCATCCTCCGGCTCCTTTTCCTCGAAAGACGAAACCGCAAACTGCCTCCCATATGTCTGGTGTTCTGTATACTCTCCCTTTGCCTCGATGTTTTCTCCCTCAGAAATATCCGAAAAGTTTCCAACACATGTAACTTCTTCCTCATCAGCAATAAGAACAAGCACCGTATAACCATTATCAGCATTCCTGAAAATAATATGATCTACATAGCCATTTATAGTTTCCAATTTTTTTCTCCGTATAACAAAAACCTCCGGCATAAATGTCGAAGGTTATCTTTGTCTATTTGATATTATAATTACGTTTCATCTGCTCATATAACTGCTGTGTCAGGTTCTGTCCTGACTGGTCGATTATTTTGTCACTGACCTGTTCTATTGCAGTATCCATGAAATAGTCTTTATATTTTGACATTGATGAACTTGTACTATCATCTTCCATAGTGAAAGTATCCTTCACTTCTTTTATTATCTGTTCAAGAAAATATGATTCAAAATCTTTGACAGTATCTAAAAGTTCGTCATCCGAAGATGCAGATGACAATTTACCTGCACTTGATGTAAGTGCGTCTGCGGCTGCACTTGTTTTATTATCTGCCGCCACTGTTGTAAGACCGCTTATATCCATTTATCTCTCCTCTAACTGCTGCAATGTCGCTTATCTTCTAAGATTGTTTGCTGTCTCAAGCATCGAATCAGATGTCGTGATAGCCTTTGAATTAAGCTCATACGCTCTTTGTGCAACGATCAGATTTACCATCTCATCTGCAACGTTGACATTTGAACCCTCAAGATATTTGTTCAAGACCTTACTTCTCGTAAGTCCGGCTGTCCGTCCCTCGAGCAGGGGATTTCCGGAATTAGGTGTTGCGGCAAGAAGATTTCCGGATTGTTTTTCAAGTCCGGCCGGATTGTTAAACTGATATACCGCCATTGTCTGGTTTAAGTTGACAAAATTGCCGTTATTATCATAGTATCCGATAGTTCCATCCTGATTGAAGTTCATCTTTTCAGATGATATTCCATTAGGAACTGCTATCTCATTTCCATTTGTATCAAGCACAGGATTTCCTGCCGAATCAGCAAGTATTGTATTGCCGTTTGCAGATACGCTCCATGTAAATGAACCATCTCTTGTATAGTATACCTGATTATCGCTTCCCCTTACCGCAAAAAAGCCGTCACCCTGAATAGCAAAATCCGTAGGATTGTCTGTCTCTGTAGGTGCTCCCTGTGTATACAAAGATGTTGTAGCAGCAACCCTTGTTCCAAGTCCTGCCTGCGCTCCGACAGCCTTTGCATCGCCATTTCCGGATGTTGTCTGTGTCTGTATTGTCTGGTATAAAAGAGATTTGAATTCCGCTCTCTCTGCTTTGTATCCATAAGTATTTACATTTGCAAGATTATTGGATATCGTATCTACATTTGTCTGTTCAGCACGCATTCCTGTCGCTGCTGTATATAGTGCTCTCATCATAAGGCTTCATTCTCCTTAAACTTTTCCGACCTGATTAACTGCTTTGTCGAGTGTACTGTCTATCGACTGGACAACCTTTTGTCCTGCCTCATAGGCTCTTTGTATGGTTATCATACTTACCATCTCGTTCACAACGTTTACATTTGATGTTTCAAGTGCTCCCTGCTCCATTTCAGCATCACTTGCAACAACATTTCCTCCATCCACAAGATTATAGAGGTTTTCACCATACTTTTCTATGTAATCATAATTATCGATATCTACCATTCCGATAGTACCTACGATCTGATTATTCTGTGTTATGTATCCAAGTGAGTTAACAGAAAATGTAGCATTAGGATCTATCCTGACCCAGTTTGCCTGTCCTGCATCACTGTTTAAAGCACCATTTGCATTAAGTACATGGTCACCGTCAGCTGTGACAAGATACCCTTCTGAATTAAGCTTAAACGCTCCATCCCTCGTATATTTGATGGTTGTATTGCCGTTTTTATCCATAAATGCTATGGAAAAAAAACCATTGCCTCCTATAGCCAGATCAGTATTATTGTCTGTGACCTTATAGCTTCCCTCAGACCAGTCTGTGTAATTCTCACCGAGTTTTACGCCATATGTTATGTCACCAATTCTCTGATTCAGACCATAAACAGATGTATCTTTTAATTTAACCGCCATCTCCTCATCAAATGAGCGTGATGTCGTACCTTCCTTTTTAAAGCCGTATGTGTCTGAATTTGCAAGATTGTTTGCAAGAATATCCATACGTCTCATTTCATTTCGCATGCCTGTGTAGGCAGTGTATAAACCTTTAACCATTTATTATCTCCAATTTGGGTTTTAAATTTATATCGGAACAACTTTATAATGTACTTAGTTATCATAGCATACTTTTTATATTTTTTAAAGAAAAAACACATAAAAATCCGCAGGAGAATCATTCCTGCGGATCTTATGCCTGATATTTTATAATCTGATTCTATTTATAACATTGATCTTATCTGCTTTTGCTGCAAAATCTTTTTCAGCCATAGCTTCTGTTGTGAATCCATATTCTCCATCCACAACATTTTCAACGTAAGATACATTTCCAAATATCTTTTCAACCTCTTCTTTTGGTGAATCTGTTCTTACGAAGAATCTGTTTACACTGTCATCATAACTTACAAGTGTAAGCTTTTCTGGTTTCCAGTCAATGTATATATTTGTATGCTGATGTCTTGCCATATCGACAACATCGGCTACAACTGCACTGGCTGTAGGAAGTTTTCCGGCTCCGCTTCCATAAAACATAGCATCGCCAAGAGCATTTCCATGAAGGAATATTCCGTTGAATACTCCGTTAACTCCGCATAGAGGATGTGCTGAGTCGATCATATAAGGTGCAACCATACATGTATAGCTGCTGCCGGCTTTTCTGCTTGAAGCAAGAAGTTTTATCGATCTGTTCATTGCCTTTGCATATTTAAAATCGTCTGCTGTGATCTTTGTGATCCCTTCACAATGAATGTCTTCGAAATCAACCTGCTGTCCTGCTATAAGCGATGTAAGTATTGCGATCTTACGGCATGGATCATGTCCTTCTATATCAGCTGTCGGATCTTTTTCTGCATATCCCTTATCCTGTGCATCTTTTAACACTTCATCAAAATCTGCACCCTCATCAGCCATCTTCGTAAGCATATAATTTGTTGTACCATTAAGTATTCCTGTTATTTCCTCAATCTCATCTGCTGTGAGACATTTATTAAGAGGTCTTATGATAGGGATTCCACCGCCTACACTTGCCTCAAACTGGAAATTAACTCCGTGATCACGCGCAATCTTGATAAGCTCAGCACCTTTTGCTGCAACTAAATTTTTGTTAGATGTAGCTACCTGTTTTCCGGCTTCAAGCATTTCCTTTACAAAAGTAAATGCAGGTTCTACACCTCCCATAGTCTCGACAACTATGCCTATTTCAGGATCCTGTGCAATCGTCTTATAATCGTGTACTATCTTGTTTTCTATCGGAGTCCCCGGAAATTCTCTTAAGTCAAGCACATACTTAACCTCGATCGGTTCTCCTGCACGCTCTGCGATTTTATCTTTGTTGATCTCTAATACTTCTACAACACCTGATCCTATTGTGCCGTAGCCCATAACTGCTATCTTCATCTTGTCACTCCCTGGCTATTATTCTAACGTAATGTATTCCTTTTACAGATTCGATTGCCTTTACCATATCATCCACATCATCCGATTCCGGGAAAACATCAACTGATAAAGTAAGTGATGCTATTCCGTTTACAGGTACACTCTGATGTATTGTAAGTATATTGGCTTTTTCATCTGCAATAGATTTTGAAACGATCGATAAAAGTCCCGGCTCGTCATCCATCTGTATTACCATGTTGACTGTCTTTCCTTTTCGCTCTTCGTGATACGGAAAAATATCATCCTTGTACTTATAAAATGAACTCCGGCTTATACCAACCGCTTCTGTTGCATCCTGCACAGATTCAAGCTTTCCTGAATCTAGAAGACGTTTGGCTTCAACTACCTTTAATAAAACTTCAGGCACGGCCTTTTCACGTACCACATAGTAGTTTGATTTATCTGCCATCCTTGCTACCTCCAAAAATGTCGGTATGTATGTCCTGCACCGACATTTGTCCTCGACTCAAAGATTCTACCATAAAGAACCACTAAATGCAACATAGATATTTTATTATGGTCTTGGTTTTCCACACTCACTGCAGAATTTTCCTTTATTCACTGCTCCACACCCACATGTCCACTCTGCTGCCGGTGCAGGTTTTCCGCATTCGCTGCAGAATTTTCCTGTGTTTACCGTTCCACATTCACACGTCCATGAATTTGCTGGTGCCGGCGCTGGTTTTCCACACTCAATACAGAATTTTCCCGTATTTTTGGCTCCACACTCACAGGTCCATTCTGCTGCAGATGCTGCTGCTGCAGCATTTACAGGCATCTGTGCAGCAGACGGCTGTTGTACCTGTTGTTGTGCGTTCTGACGATTCTGCGACATCTGGTTAAAGCCCTGCATCATATTCCCCATTGAAGAAACACCCATGCCGACTCCCATGAATCCCTGCATCGCACCGCCTGCATTACTTCCTGCATTTTTAACTCCTTCAGACATATTTTTCACCATATATCCCTGGGCTATATCAGGATCAGAAAGCATTGCGCCTTCATTTCTTGTGTTTATAAGTTCCTGTGATTTTTCATCATATGAAACACTTGCGATACCTACACTCTGGACTTCCATTCCACGCATCTGATTCCAGCTGTCATCAAGTGTATCTGCCATGTACTTGCCAAGTTCTCTTGCTTTACTTGTAACAAATGAAATTCTCGTTCCGTCCGCAGACATCTGGTTTATTGCCGACTGCAGTGCTTCAAGGAATTCTGAAAGATACTGCTCATTAATATCTGTGATCTCTACATGGTCTTTATTCTTTGGGATCGCCTCTGCATAAAACTGGAGAGGATTTGTAATTTTAATAGAATATGTTCCATGCGCTCTTAAGAAAAGCTCTGCATTATAGAATGTATCAAAATAATTTATCGGATTACGTGTTCCGAATTTAATCCCCTTTATTTCCTGAAGGTTAATATAGTAAACCTTCTGTTCCTGCGGTGTCTGTCCGCCAAACTTAACCCTTGTGAAGGCTTCCTTTAGCGAATCCCCAAATTGCCCATTAAACAATGACGGCATAGACGAATTGCTTACCTGATAATATCCCGGTTCTGCTGTATAATCAACGATTTTTCCTCCATCGACAAGGATCATGAACTGATTGTCATAAACCCTTACTATGGAACCATTTGATATTATGTTATTGCTTCCTTTTCTGTTTTCTCCTCTATTTACCAGTACACCTCTTGTGTATACTGTCTGATCCCCCATATTTTCCGGCTCGATAACTTCCTGCCATGCGTCTGCAAATCCACCACCTATGGCACTCGCCACAGCTCTTATAATTCCCATTCTTTTCCTCCTTAACAGTGATTGTAGTCAACCTCACAAAAATTTTGAAGTGACCATACTTTTATATTGACAGGCTCCACTCCGGAACCACAATATTCACAAAACTTAGATCCAAGATTTGTAATCGGTGCGCCGCAGTTTGGGCATGTCACACCGATTGAATTATTTCCTTTTGCCATATCCACATTCTGTATGTATACAAGTTCCATATTATATTTTGTCTGTGTCCGGCGCTGATCAGTTCCTTCGATCATTTTTCCGGACTGTGTTTTGGTATAAATATATGAAACTGCACTCTGGATATAAACTATACATTTTCCATTAACCTTTTTGTAGTTGGAAATTTCTGTCTGATGAACTTTTATGTCCTCGTAATGTTCGAGTGTCTGTGACATTTCGTTCATTTCTATCCTGTTACGTACTATCTCTTTCACATCATCCGATGCATTCTGTACAAGCAGGTTCATGTCTGATGATGAAATGGCATTAAGTGCCGATACAAGCATGATCTCTGCTTTATTTTTAAACTGTTCCCACACGAACTCCGGGAAGTCACGTTTTATCTGTGGTTCCATTATCCTCGTCATTCCCGAAACAGATTTCGGAGTTCTCGATACATCATCAGAAATCCTGTTTATTCCCTCTACTATGTCAGACGTTCCAAGAATTGACTGCGACAGCTTTCTTACTTTTTCTCTTACTACAAGTACAGCCGACAATATTCCAGCAAGTATCACGCCTGCAATGATCCATTTCAACTATTTTTCCTCCTTAAGTGACAGCCATTTCAGATACCCATTTATAAAAATATCTATATCTCCATCAAGTACCGCATCAGCATTGCCGCTTTCAACATTTGTTCTATGGTCTTTCACCATTGTATAAGGCTGGAGCACATAAGATCTTATCTGGTTTCCCCATCCTATCTCAGTAACTTCGCCACGGATTCCGGCTTCTTTTTGTGCATTTTCTTCCTGCTTCAACAGATAAAGCTTTGCCTTTAACATCTGCATCGCCTTGTCCTTATTCATATGCTGCGAACGCTCATTCTGGCACTGCACAACTATTCCTGTAGGAAAATGTGTGATACGGATAGCCGAAGAAGTCTTGTTTATATGCTGTCCTCCTGCACCACTCGACCTGTATGTGTCGATCCTTATATCTTCATCTTTGATCTCGACATCCACATCCTCATCTATATCCGGCATGACATCGCAAGATACAAACGAAGTCTGTCTTTTCCCGGCTGCATTAAATGGTGATATCCTTACCAGACGGTGTACTCCCTTTTCAGATTTAAGATATCCATAGGCGTTCTCACCATTTATCTGGAATGTTATGGATTTTATTCCGGCTTCATCCCCATCAAGACTATCAAGCACCTCAAGAGAAAAGCCTTTTTTATCTGACCACCTTGAGTACATTCTGAATAACATCGCTGCCCAGTCGCAGGATTCCGTACCTCCTGCGCCTGCATTTAAGCGCAGAATCGCATTGCATTTGTCATACTCTCCTGAAAGAAGTGTTTTCATTCTTATGCTGTCGTATGTAGATTCAAATTCATCTAACATCTGTTGTATTTCAGGGATCAAAGATTCATCGTTTTCCTCGTACCCCATCTCTATCATTGTTTCAATATCATCAAACTGTCCTGACAAGCTTGCATATGTTGAAACATCATCTTTCATACTCTTAAGCTCTTTCATTTTTTCCTGTGACTTTACAGGATCATCCCAAAAGTCCGGAGCTTCCATTTCTCTTTCTAGTTCCTGGATTTTTTGTTCTTTGTTAGCCAGGTCAAAGTGAATCCCTCACTTCCTGCAGTGGAGTTTTGTAACTATTAAGAACGGATTTAAAATTATCTAATTCTACCACAGAATCAACTCTTTCTTTATTAACATATTTTTAATTATACTTTTTGTGTCTTAAAACCGCAAGACTAATTATAAAGACTATTAAAAGCATTATAACTCCGCCAGATGTATCTATAAGGACATCTGTAAATCTTCCGGCTCTTCCATTTACAAACAATTGATGGAATTCATCTGTACATGCATATAAAAATGTGATACTTATGGGTATTATATACCGCCGCTTGCCTTTTTTCGTACATACCGCACCAAATGTCAGCAATGTAAGAAGCGCATACTCACTCATATGTGCCGCCTTCCTCACCGGATAATCTATAATCTGCGCAAGTTCTTCCTTCTTTTCATCATTCCAGTTTTTGTGTGCAACATTATCTATAACTGAAACTAAGCGATAGCTTACACCATCGCTTAGCTTTTGTGATTCATCTGCCGGCTGTGCTGAAAACATAAATATTGCTGCCATCCAGCACACTGCCAATATTCTCATAATTCTTTCAAAGTTTTTCATTCATTACCTCTATTGCTTTTTGCAGCTGGTTATCATACTGCATATCGTAATCTGCATTTTTATCACCGGTATATTCATACTCAATTTCTACATCCGGATCAATTCCAACTCCATGTATGTTATTTCCATTTGGTGTGTAATATTTTGATGTTGTGATCTTTACCGCATCCCCGTCCTCAAGCGGATATATTGTCTGCACGATACCTTTTCCAAATGTGGTAGTTCCGACAAGTGTTGCATCAATATAACCATCTTCTGTGTAGTCTTTCATCGCTCCTGCAAAAATCTCAGATGCGCTTGCACTATTTTTATCGACAAGTACGACTATAGGACAGTTTATCTGTTTTCCATCATCCTGTCCATAAGTTTCTGTGTGTCCTGATTTGTCTTTTGTGTATACCACAGTTCCTTCTGGAAGATCTCCAACCTTCTCCGCCGGAAGGATCCTGTCTACGATATCTGTAACAGCCGTCACAAGTCCTCCCGGGTTTCCTCTTAGATCAACTATCAGTCCCTTCATGCCGGCATTTTCAAATCCATCTAACATATCGCCAAACTGCTGTGCAGTATTTGTCTGGAACTCACTTATCTGCATATATGCAACCCCGTTATCTAACATCTGGCCTTCAACTGATGGGAGTTCTACATTCTTTCTTTCAACATCAACTTCAAATGTTTCATCCGTGGATGCACGATAAACCTTAAGATGGACAGTTGTCCCCTCGTCTCCTCGTATCTCCTTTACGAGATCAGAAAGCTCTTCACTTGTTGCATCTGTATCACCCACTGATATGATTTCGTCACCCTCTTTCAGGCCGGCCTCCTCGGATGGTGTACCTGAATATATTTTCTTGATCGTAACCTGCTTTGTGTCTGCATCCTGTTTGAGTGCTGCACCTATACCATAATATGTTCCGGTTGTCGCCTCCTGCAGCTGTTTATAATCATCAGCTGTATAATATAACGAATACTGATCACCAAGTCCTTCCACAAGTCCCTGCAATATCCCGTTTTGCAATTCTTCTTTATCATAATCATCATAATAATACTTATCTATGTAGCTTTTTAGTTCATCGACTTTACTTACTGTACTGCTGTCTAATAATTCATTTCCGGCCGTTGTAAGTCCCTCTCCTAAGGTGTGTCCAAATACCGCCATATATATAAACACACCAACTATGGCAATCACTATCGTTCCGGCTGCTCCTGCTGCCACACCGACTCCAACTCCTGCTGCAAAGCCATGCTTTTTACGTTCTTTATTCTTTTCACTGTTTTTATCCGGATCATCAGGCTGTGGCATCATCTGATCGTATGGGTTTAAATTTTCATTATCCATTATTGATCTCCTTTTATTTTTATAATAAAAATGTAATAGCGGCCAGACTCCCTACCGAGCAAGGCCGCTATAAAATTGCGCTGTGATCACACTCTTAAATGTTTCCGGATCGTAACACAGCTTCCAACAAATCCAATACCAACACCTAACGCAAGTGCTACCGGGATCAATGTAGAAAATATAGTATTTGTTGATACGAATGTCATCATATTTCCTATAAAATTAAACTTTTCTGCAATATATTCACAAATTCGTCCATATAGAACAGATAAGAGGACAAGAGGTATTGCCGCACCTACAAATCCGATCACAATTCCTTCCACCACAAATGGTGCCCTGACAAGAAAATCCGTTGCTCCAATAAGTTTCATGATTCCTATTTCTTCCTTTCTTACAGCAATACCTGTAGCTACAGTATTGCTTATAAGGAAGACTGCGACACAAAGAAGGATCAGGATTATTCCGGCTGAAACATAACTTATCAATTTGTTAAAATCAGTAAGTGTGTTCGCCACGTCCTTAGACTGGTTAACCTTTCTGACTCCATCAAGACCATTGATGTAGTTTACAAGTGTCCCCTGCATGGACACATCACTCAGATAAACCTGAAGGTTAGCTGAATTGCTAAGTGGATTATCATCTCCAAATGATGCTGCCGCATCATCATATCCGGCAAAGTAATCTTTCTGGTACTGACTCCATGCCTCATCCGCTGACTCATATGTCACACTGCTTACTTCTGCTCTTTTTTCTATCTGATCCTTGTCTGCAAGGATCACATCTTCAGTTGTTCCTTTTTCAAAAAACACTGTAACTGCAACACCCTCTTCTGCATCCTTTACCATATTTGAAAAGTTTGTCACAACAATATAAAACAGACCGAACATAAAAATACATGCCGCCATTGTGGCGACAGACGCCAGAGAGAACATCTTGTTACGGAAGATATTTTTAAAGCCCTGCTTAATTGAATATAATAAAGTATTAAGCGTCATTTTCGCCACCCTCCTTGCTGTCTCCTACTATTACGCCCTTTTTGATGGTGATCACCCGTTTTTTCATAACTTTTACTATCTCGAGATTATGCGTTACAACTATAACTGTAGTTCCCTTTTCATTTATCTCTTCAAGTAATTTCATGATTTCCCATGCATTATTATTATCCAGATTACCTGTAGGCTCATCTGCAAGCAGTATACTCGGTTCATTTACAAGAGCCCTTGCTATTGCCACTCTCTGCTGCTCTCCACCTGAAAGCTCCCTTGGCTTTGATTTGTATTTCGCTGCCAGACCGTGGCAAGCATCTGTGGAACACGTTTCTTTATATGTGCTGTTGACCTTCCGATAACTTTTTGTGCAAATGCTATATTATCATACACATTTCTGTCTTTAAGCAGCCTGAAATCCTGAAAAACAACACCAACATTTCTTCTGAATTTCGGCACCTGCTTTCTTTTTATCTTTGATAACACTTTTTCATTTATGGTAATAGTACCTTCTGTCGGCTCAAGCTCCTTTAAAAGCAGCTTTATGATAGTAGATTTACCAGAACCACTATCGCCAACTATAAAAACAAACTCTCCATCGTCAATTTCCAGATTGACATCATTAACAGCAGGTACACCTGCTGAATATGCCTTGCTGACATGTTCAAGTTTAATCATTATTTTCTCCTTAATAGTCCATTGATTCCATATATTTCATATATTTGACCACCATAAGGGCAATCTTGAAAGTGATGGCATCCTCGAATACTCTTAAGTCAAGTCCTGTGCTCTTCTGGAGCTTATCGAGACGATAAACAAGAGTATTTCTGTGTATATAAAGCTGTCTGGATGTTTCTGACACATTCAGGCTGTTTTCGAAAAATTTATTGATCGTTGTAAGGATTTCCTCGTCAAAATCATCCGGAGATCTGCCATCAAAGATCTCCTTTATGAACATTTTGCAGAGTGGTATAGGCAGCTGATATATTAGTCTTCCTATTCCAAGCTGTGAATATGCAATAATGTTTTGTTCCTCGAAGAATATTTTTCCTACATCAAGAGCCATTCTGGCCTCTTTGTATGATTTCGAAACTTCTTTTAACTCGTTCACAACAGTACCGTATGAGATATGTACACCACTTGAATCTGAACGGAAGAGATTTAAAATCACTTCTGCCGTCTTCTTAAGATCATCATAGCTTTCGTTATCAGAAAGTTCTTTTACAACGATTATATTTTTTTCATCAACAGCTGTGACAAAATCTTTGGATTTTCCGCCAAAAAGACCTCTTATCTTTTCAAGCTCATTTCCGTCTTTCTCACGATTTGTTTCTACGATAAACACAACTCTTCTTACTTCGATATCTATATGAAGCTTCTTCGCTCTATTATATATATCTACCAAGAGCAGATTGTCAAGGAGCAGATTCTTTATAAAGTTATCTTTGTCGAAACGTTCTTTGTAGGCAACAAGCAGATTTTGTATCTGAAAGCTTGCTATTTTGCCAATCATATAAACATCCTCACTGTCTCCATATGCCAAAAGAATGTACTCTAGCTGATGATCATCAAATACTTTAAAGAACTGGCATCCATTAACCACCTGGCTGTCAGCCGGTGACTGTACAAACGACTGTGCTGACCCTATAAAGCTTTCAGCATCCGGAAATGTTGCAGCAAGAATCTTTCCCTCTACATCAATTACGCATAAGTCTGTTCTAGTAATTCCCTTAAGACCATCAATTGTATTCTGAAGTATCTGATTGGAAATCATAATTTTTCTCCTTCTCCCCCCGATAATATTGCAATTCTATACTATTTTCATAAATACCTTTTCATTATTTTAATACATTCGCACAAAAAAATAAAGAGGAAATGTGTAACTTTTGCACATTTCCTCTAGTATAGTCTTATATGATTAGGTAAATTTTACTATATTCCTTCCGAATATTCCTGGAATCCTTCTCCAAGGACTTCCCTTACATCACTAACAATGACAAATGCATAAGGGTCAATTTCTGTAACTATCTCCTCTACCTGCACGATTTCACGACGCGATACCACACAATATAGTACCAGCTTCTCACTTCCAGTGTACATTCCTCTTGCCTTTAGCCCTGTCACTCCACGGTCGATATCATGCATGATCTTCTTTGCTATCTGCTCGTGTTTGTCTGTGATTATATATGCAGCCTTAGAATATTTAAATCCTTCCAGCACTGCATCTGACACCTTTGTCGTAACAAATATAGCTATCATCGCATAAAGTGTAGGCTTAAGTCCAAACTGGTAAAGACCTATGCATACTATGATCGCATCAAGCACCTGCATGATCTGCACTACTGAATAATGCTTTATTATCTTTTTCTGGATGAGTGCTGCTACCATTTCCGTTCCGCCAGTTGTTCCATGTCCTCTTAAAACGATCCCCATTCCCAGTCCTGAAAATACAGCTCCGAATATTGCAGCCAGCAGATAATCATTCTGAGATAGATCAAGTGGTGGAATTACATACAGCCAGACTGAAAGCATTACTGTTCCAAAAAGCGAACGTCCGACAAACTTCTTTCCCATTATTATATATGCCAATATAAATACCGGAATATTTATCGCAAGGTTTGTGAACCATAAAGGGATTCCACCATGTATAATACCCGCTGTCGCAGTCTTTATTACAATCGCAAGACCGGTAAATCCACCGGTTACAAGTCCTATCGGATCATAGAAATTCTGTAATGATATCCCCATTATCCCTGTTCCGATAATTATCATGATATAAGACACCAAAGGTGAAGGTTTCTTAAAAAAATCCATTTTATTTTTCTTCCTGCTTTTCGTAATTATTGATTATTTTTGTAAGCTTTTTAACGTCCAGCATTTTTTTCAGCCAGCTTACAAACGACGGCTTTTTATCCATAAATTTATTATTTCCTATTCCATACCATAGATTCGTGGATATTTTATCTTTATTTTCCTTTATAAACTTTTCCTGACATGGTGATGCCAGAAACGACAGCACAACATCCGGTGATGCCACATTTATATCATTAACAACGTTTTCAAAATTATCGCTGTCCTGCGCAATGCTGCTTTTTCCAATTATATCTATTTTTGGAAATGCATCTTTTATAAAGTTTTCCTCCTCAGCGGCATCTGCATCGCTTTCTCCTAATATGTATACCTTTTTATGATTTCTCTCAAGCCGCTTCAATAATTCAAAGAAAAAATCATGATTTTCTATTTCATGTTTTCTCTGCATACTTTCAGCCGAGGCAGCATTGAGTATCCCTGCATCGGCAATAACGGTATATGTAATGTTCTCTATTGTCTCCTTAATCTCAGCATCACTTTTGGCTAACTTTAAGGTGTCCATATTTATCTCTTCAATTGTTGTAAAGGAATTTTCATCAAAATGCCTTTCAATTTTCATCAGCATTTCCCTGACAGTATAATTGTCTAATTCTATTCCTGCAATATTTATCCTCTTAATCATACATTCGAGTATACCAAAGAGGCTGTATTTACGCAACTTCTTTTTATAAATTGTGTGACAATTTGCTCCATTCCAGCGATTTTTTTCACTACAAAAATGTCAACTTTATTTTGCTTTTTTTACAAAATTTGATCAACTTTATCACATCTAAACAAAACAATTGTTTGTTTATTGACAACATTTTTTGTGGATAAAGTGTATAACTCCGTGCATAAGTCCATATTAAGGCATTTTATTTTTGTGGATTGTGGATAGTTATCCACAATTATTAACAATAACTTCTATAGTATATCCTGCACCTGTATTTTTTTGTGCAAAATGCTAACAGATATTATTTATGCCAAAGCATATATAGGACTAAACTTTTGTGGGCTTTACATAACAAAAACACCACCTCATATGAGATGGTGTCTCCACTTCAATATTTACTTCAATATTAAATTAGAAAATTCTTCTAACTGCAAGAATTGTCTTGTAATTTGCAGGTGATGTATATTTAATACCTGTTGAAGGATTACTTGCGTGTACTATTGTGTTACCGCCACAATAAATTGCTACATGACCGCTATAACAGATAATATCTCCCGGCTGCATATCATCTACGCTCACTCCATATCCAACTGAACGAAGTGCTGAAGAGCTATGTGGAAGACTGATACCAAACTGTGCATATACAGACATTACAAATCCTGAACAATCTGTTCCATTTGTAAGGCTTGATCCACCATACACATATGGATTTCCAACAAACTGACATGCATAATCTACAACAGCCTGTCCGTTTGAACCACTTGGTGCGCTATAGCTTTCCTCTGATGAAGAATCACTGCTTGAGCTTTCCTCATCTGCTGTTTCTTCTACAGCTTCTGATTTCTTTGATTCATTTGAAGCTTTGCTACTCTTATTTGACTCTGAAGCAGCATTTTTCTTTGCTTCTTCCTTAGCTGCTGCCTCAGCTGCTGCTTTACGTTCAGCTTCTTCTTTTGCAAGTCTTGCAGCTTCTTCTTCTTTTGATTCTGCATAAGTGAATTCTGTATCAAGTGATACATAATCTGATGAAACATATCCTGTTCCATCTTCTGTAGACACTCCAACCCATCCATCTGCTGACTCATCTATAACAGTAAGATCATCCTCTCCTGCTACAAGTCCAAGTACTTCTGAGTTTTCATCTGCAGATGTTCTGACTTTTAATGTTTCTGTATTAACAGTTGCCACACGACGTCCTGCACTCTTTACTGTTGCATCGTCGCCGACTACTACGTATTCGCTTTTTACATATCCTGTAACTGATCCTGATGAGATTTTATACCATCCGTCATCTGTTGTTTCAAGAACTGTTGCTGCTGAGTTATTGTAAAGTTTTCCCAGGACTTCACTATCCTCATTATTCTCTGCTCTGACGTTAACATAATCCTGAACCTTTGCTATAGCAACATCAGCATATGCAGATTTAACTGTCTCTGCTTCGTTTGAAGCAACATCTGTATCTGTTGTAGTTGTTTCATCCCCTTTTAACATAACGTCTGCTACCGCAGATGTAACTCCCGCTGTAGGAGCACTTGCTGATGCAACTACATTATTTGTATAGCTCGCAACTCCTGCTGTAAGACCGGCTGCCTGTGCGCCATATGGTGCTGTACTAGCAACTGCTAATCCAGTAAGCATTCCGGCTGTAATTTTCACATATTTTACCTTCATTTTAACCTCCGTACGCAATTTGTAATGAAATATTACAAATTTATTACAAATGTTACTTCGTAATTATAACAAAGTGTCATTTATGTGTCAACCCCCAAATCTGACGGATTTTACAAGTATTTTCTTGTCATTTTTGCTTAGTTATGATACTATTTACCTATAAAAAGCATGTTTCAGATATTACATATTGATTGTAATTTATTTGTAACATTTAAGGAGGCGATACTATGGAAATAGATGCATTAAGTTCAGCTTTAACAGCTGTCACCTCATCAACCCCCGGTACACTCACAAACGCTGCCAGTGTTGCTATGCTTGGCAATGCTATGGATTTAAATGAAGTTATGGCAGAAAGCACCATAAAAATGATGGAAAATTCCGTCACCCCTTATCTTGGCAGTAATATTGATGTATCAATTTAAATAAAAAAGAATGTGCCCCGGCACATTCTTTTTTATTTATAGTTTTATTTGATGGCAATCGCTTCAATCTCAAGCATTACATCCTTTGGAAGGCGAGCAACTTCAACGCAGCTTCTTGCCGGATAATCACCTTTAAAGAATGTAGCATAAACCTCGTTTATAGTTCCGAAATCATCCATTTCTTTAATAAAAACAGTTGTTTTTATCACATTATCCATGCTTGTCCCTGCTGCTTCAAGCAGGTTTGAAAGATTTGTAAGAGCCTGCTTTGCCTGCTCTTTTGATCCCTCCGGGATTTCTCCTGTAGAAGGTACAACCGGAATCACACCTGATGTGTATACCATTCCATTAACTTCTATCGCCTGTGAATATGGTCCGATTGCTGCTGGTGCATTTTCTGTACTTATCACTTTTTTCATGTCTATTCCTTCTTTCTATATTTTAAACGTCCCCTGGTTCACACAATGATCAGTTTTACCATGGGCGTCTGTGGCATTATAATTTTCTTATTTTTCCATCATGCAGGTCTACTTTTCTTTCTTTATATAAATGACCTACTGCTCTTTTAAACGCATTCTTGCTCAATCCGGTTTCTCTCTTTATAACCTCCGGACTAGCCTTTTCCGAAAATGGCAATACTCCCGCATACGAATCAAGCAGTTCAAGAATTTTCTGCGAATCAGCATCCATCTGTATATATGCTTTTTCTCTTAATGTAAGATCAAGCTTTCCGTCTTCTTTTACATCTGTAACCTTTGCCTCAATGACATCTCCAAGCTTTAAGAAATCTGCATTCTCATATACAGGTATCTTTGCTGAATATAGATCATCAACAGCAATAAATGTTCC
>ENA-UOJO01001907-UOJO01001907.1-human-gut-metagenome-genome-assembly--contig:-P57-NODE-1907-length-24517-cov-7.032663_pt1 | contig 24517 bp, 17 predicted proteins | sample MGYA00242351_ERZ723898 | MGnify/ENA metagenome assembly ERZ723898 | reverse complement strand
GAATTGCATGCAAGCATGCATCGATGATACCTTTTGACCCTTTAATCATATTATATTTGCCTAAACAATTTTAACAACCCATACATTGCTGCGTACCATGCAGTATCCGATCACAACTTTGATCAGTTCCGTCGCCTGCACCAAAAAGTAAACGCTTACAATTCCAAGCCCCGTATAATGTGCCAGCAAAAATGCTATCGGCACCACAATAATCCATGTAAACACGGAATCAAACAGAAACGTCACCAGCGTTTTTCCGCCCGAACGCAATGTAAAATACGAAGCATGGCTGAACGAACAGAACGGCATAATGATTGCCGACACTGCAATAAAGCTTGTCGCCAGTGTCTTAATTTCCTCCGAAGTATTGTAAATAGATGGGAAAAAGCCTCCCACAAGAAGCATGATCAACGCCATGATCACACAACAGAATACACTGAACACAATCATTTTGTTGTCCGCATCTTTTGCCTCTTCCAACTGTCCTGCCCCCAGGTACTGTCCAACCACAATACTGATGCACGCACCAAGCTGTATGTAAACAATATTGAACAGATTCGTAATGGTCGTGGCAATATTCAGGCCCGCCACAACATCAAGTCCGCGCACCGAATAGCACTGCGTAACCGTTGTCATTCCTGCCGCCCACAGCACTTCATTCAGCATCAGTGGAAGTCCCTTGATGATAATTGTTTTCAACTCCTGCAAGGGAATACCAAATCCTGCATAAGCACCTTCCAGATATCTGTTCTGTTCCCGCTTCACATGTGCCCAGATGATAACGATTGCAGCCTCAATATAACGCGCCATCACGGTAGCGATTGCCGCTCCTTCCACACCAAGTTTCGGAATCGGACCCACACCAAAGATCAACAGATAATCCAACAGCGCATTGCTTCCTACCGCAACAAAACTCGCGATCATCGGAACAAACGTCTGACCGGTCTCTTTGATATTCGTCGCGTACGCCTGATTGACCGCAAACGGAATCAGACCGATCATCATAATCGCCAGATACTTCTGTCCGTACTGCAAAGCAAGCTCCGTCGCACCGTTTCCGGCAGTATCCGTCAAATACAGTGAAATCAGATCCGCGCCCTTTGTCACAAACAATGCAATGGCCAGAATGGTCACAAAAAGTGCCGCATACAGCTTAAAGCGGAACGAATGCATATGTCCCTTATGATTGCCCTGACCGAAATACTGTGCACCAAAAATGCTTGCTGCAGACACCGCGCCAAAAATCGCAAGATTGTACACAAAAATCAACTGATTGACAATGGCAACTCCCGACATCTGCTCTGTTCCCAACTGTCCGACCATAATATTATCCAGAAAACTCACAAGATTTGTGATTGCATTCTGTAAAATCATCGGAACTGCAAGCAGCAGATATCTGCGATAAAAGCTGCGATCGCCGATGTATTTCTTTTTCCATTTTTCTTTTAATTTCATATACTCCCCCTAATCAACTCATCTCATAATAGTGTGCATAAATTCCACCCTGCTTTAAAAGTTGTTCATGCGTTCCCCGCTCGGCGATTCCATTCTCCGCCACAACCAATATCTCGTCCGCATTCCGGATCGTAGAAAGTCTGTGCGCAATGGTAATCGTCGTCCGGTCTTTTGCCAGCTCCTCAAGGCTCTTCTGAATATAGCGCTCGCTTTCGTTATCAAGCGCACTGGTTGCCTCGTCCAATATCAGAACCGGCGGATTCTTCAGGAACACCCGCGCAATCGAAATACGCTGCTTCTGTCCGCCGGACAGACGTGTGCCACGCTCTCCCACGAAGGTATCATATCCATCCGGCAGCTCCATAATGAAATCATGAATGTTCGCTTTGCGTGCGGCATCAACGATTTCCTCCATCGTCGCATCTGGTCTGCCGTATGCAATATTGTCCTTGATGCTGCCACAGAACAGATACACATCCTGCTGTACAAGACCAATCTGATTTCTCAGACTCTCAAGCGTCAGCTTTCTAACATCAATTCCGTCAATCGTAACCCTGCCACCTGTCACATCATAAAAGCGTGGCAACAACGAACAAATCGTCGTCTTTCCACTTCCCGACGGACCGACTAATGCAATCGATTTTCCTGCCGGTATCTCAAAAGAAACATGTTCCAAAACCGGTGTATCATCATCGCTGTAATGGAAAGAAACATTCTCATAGCAGACATTGCCTTTTACATTAGACAAGATTCGCGCATCTGCTGCATCCACAATTTCCGGCTCCGTCTCGACCACGTCCAGGAAACGTCGAAAACCCGACAGGCCTTTCTGCATCATCTCCGTAAGCTCTACTAAAATCTGGATTGGGCTGATGAAAATGCCGATATACAGTGCATACATCGCCAGATCACCGACCGCCATCTTCCCATGCGCGATCAGCCATCCGCCAAACACCAGTGTCGTGAGATACATCATTCCCTGAAAGAACAGATTCCCACTCATAAAACTTCCCATGCAACGATAGTTCGCGTCTTTGGAAACAAGAAATCCCTCATTGCTTTTATTAAATTTTTCCTGTTCAATACGTTCATTTGCAAACGACTGCACCACACGAATACCGGACAATGTATCCTGCAGACTAGAATTGATATCTCCTATTTTTCTGCGGTTGTCCATGAACGTCTCCTGCATTTTGCGGTTCTGCCCATAGGAAAAAATCAGCATAACAACTACGAGCACCAGCATCGGAATCGCCAGTCTCCAGTTGATCACAAACAAAAACAGGAACGATCCCACAATCTTGATCAGAGAAATAAAAAGATTTTCCGGGCCATGATGCGCCAGCTCGGAAATATCGAACAGATCCGATACCAGCTTGCTCATCATCTGTCCGGAATTGTGCTGATCATAATAAGAAAACGAAAGCTTTTCGTAATGGTCGAACAGTTCCTTGCGCATATCGCGCTCCATGCGCGCACCCATCATATGCCCCGCATATGTTACGTAATACTTGCAAAGTGTCTGTAGAACATATGCCGCAAAAAGCAACGCTGCAATCGGTCCTAACGCAGACAGAATCTGCTTCGACTCTCCTACGAACAGCGTTTTCGTCAGCGAACGCAAGATCTGTGGATATGCCAGATCCACAAGACTGATGATTGTTGCACATAATAAGTCTATAAAAAAGACCGCTTTGTACGGTCCGTAATATTTGATAAATTTCTTTAATGTATGCATTCTACACTCCTTTGTCGATTTGCCTATCTACTCCTCTTCGTCGTTTTGTGACGAGTCCTCAAATCCCTGTATCATAAATTGGTTCCACTTCGCATTCGTATTCTCAAGCTCATGCTTTTGCATGATCCGGTTCCGGTCGCTGAGAATCGCAAGCATCTCATCGGCGATCTCCTCCATCGGAAGCTTCCGGTAATGAGAAAGATAGCCGAGCATGCGCTGCGCGGTCCAATCCGTGTTCAGGTTCAGGGAAACCTGCTCACAAAATTCCCTGGGGTAACCACGGTCGAGCAGTTTGTTGTATAATTCTATGCTTTTTGGTGTTCTGGGTTTCATATAGTTCTCCTATGTTAAAAATCATGTTTTTCTACTGGAATCAAACACTACAGTAATTCCACCAGAAACATCTCATACAGATCATCTTCCCCCTGCAACAGCGGAGAATTCTCCCCTCCACCATTCGTGGAACGCCGCATCGCCGCATAAGAATCCTCCCCTGCAGAAATGAGGTCCATTGCCGAAAATGTGCATCCGTTTTCCTGCGCAATGCGGCAGAATGCAGTAACCGGATTGGAAACTGTTCTCGTGTCAAGTAAAGCCTGTGCCAGTGCCGGATTTAAACGGGCCTGCGCTTTTAAATTTTCCAGTTCATCGTATATATTCATAGGAGTCTCCTTTCTCCGAAAATTGTTGTTTTTCAACATAGAAGAGCCAGCAATTGCCGGCTCTCTACATATACTTATACAGCCCCTCACCATTATGTTTCAATGCTGTCTGTTTTCCATACTATATCATACGTGACCGTCGCTACGCAATCCTACAATTTCTAGCTTTCATTCATTTCCTTAAACTTCGCCTGCATCGTTGGATTATTTTTGGTAAGCTTCTTTACACTGACTTCATCCACCTTATTGTTTGCAATTCTAAGCTGATTATCAGATCCAAGAAGTTCCTTCTTGACCTTCTGCAAATGGTCAATGGTCTTATCGATTTCATCAATGGCTTTATCAAAATGAGTATGCGCAATATTATAGTTTCTGCTAAAATCATTTTTAAACTGCAGTAAGCTGTCTTCAAAATTGGAGATATCAATATCCTGATTTCGGATTACTTCCAGCTCCTGCTTATAGGCCAGCGCGTTCATGGCAGCATTCCGAAGCAACGTAATCATCGGAATAAAACATTGTGGACGCACAACATACATTTTATCGTATTTATAAGAAACATCTACGATTCCGCCGTTGTATAGCTCACTGTCTGCTTCGAGCAGCGATACCAGGACTGCATACTCGCACTTTTTCTCTCTCCGGTCTTTGTCCAGTTCCTTGAAAAAATCCTCGTTTTTATGCTTCGTCGCAGTCTCATCCATCTCATTTTTCATTTCAAACATGATGGAAATAATTTCTACGCCATTTTCATCACATTCGCGGTAGATATAATCGCCCTTGCTGCCGCTTCTTGCGTCGTTATCCTTCTCAAAATAAGCGTTTCTGAATGCAGTGGCTCTCAGCTGATTAAACTGGATCTCACAATGCTGCTCTAACGTCTCTCCGACCATCTTGGTTGACATACGTGTCTTCAGATCTTTATAATATGCAATTTCATCATCCTTTTGCGTCAGAAGAAACTGTGTCCGATCCTTCTCCTGCGTGAGCTTTCCCTCAAGATCGCGCTTTTCATCTTCCACTTTTTTTACAGCTTCCATTACTGCAATCTTCTTTTTATCTTCACTGCTGTTTAGATCATTTTGTAAAGAAGTAACTTTCGCTTCCTCTTTTTTCAATCGCTCCTGCAATTTCTTAATCTCTTTTTCATATGCCTCGCGATCCTTTGACCTAATCTCATTTTCTTTTGCTTCAAGCTCAAGTTCATGTTTTTCACGCATGTGTTCTTCCAATTCGGACACTCGCGACTTCAAATCCTTCTGAAATTCTTTATCTCTGATCTGCTGAATGATAGAACTAACCTCTGTATCATCCACAGTAAATGCCTGTCCACAATGCGGACATTTTAATTCTGCCATATACTTTCCTCCCTGTTCCGCTCTTTTAAAGTGATCTTTGCCTACCGGCCCGCAACAATCCGGAATACCTGTTCCGCCGTAAAACGCATGTTTTCATATGCAATCTCTTCACGCATGGCATCTTCCAGCGAAAGCACACCCGGAAGAATGGAAAATACACCATCCACCAGCAGCTTGTCCTTCTGTAAAGTATGTGCACCTTCCGGTTCAACGCTGCCTGCCAGCACGAATACCTTGCAGCCATGTGCTTTTGCGCGGCGTGCGATACCGACAGGAGCTTTTCCCATCGCGGTCTGTCCGTCAAAACGCCCCTCTCCGGTTACAACAATATCAGCATCCTGCAACTGTTCCTCCGGCAATACCGCATCCAATACTATATCCACGCCCGGCCGCAAACAGCCATGCAGATACGCTGCAAACGCAAATCCAAGTCCTCCTGCCGCCCCGGCACCCGGCTGGTCGCGAAAATCTTTGCCAAGTGCTTCCGCAGAAATATCTGCCAAATGCCAAAGTGCGGCATCCAGCTTTAAAACCATATCGGGATCCGCACCTTTTTGCGGAGCAAAAATAAAACTTGCCCCCTGCGGACCACACAGCGGGTTGGTCACGTCACAGGCAATTGCAAAGTAGCTTTCGGCAAGACGCGGATCAAGTTCTGAACAGTCAATCGATGCAAGTTCCGGCAGTTCACAGGCTCCCGGCGCGATATCTGTTCCGTCTGCTTTGCGGAAATGACAGCCAAGTGCATGCAGCATACCGGTACCTCCATCGTTTGTCGCACTGCCGCCGATTCCAATGATAAAATTCCGGCACCCCTGATCCAGCGCATGGCGGATGAGCTCGCCCACACCGTAGGTTGTCGTTTTCATCGGATTACGCGCCTCTGTCGGAACAAGCGGAAGCCCGGCGGCCTCTGCCATCTCGATCACCGCTGTCTGATCCGGCAGAATTCCATAAGTTGCCTCCACCGGCTGACCGAGCGGACCGGTAACCGGAATCGTCACATATTTTCCCTTAAGACCAGATACCAGAGCCGCCACAGTTCCTTCTCCGCCGTCTGCCACCGGCCTGACGGATACGGTCGCGTCCGGCAGCGCACGGAGAATTCCCTGTTCTGCGGCGGTGCCTGCCTGAAGGGAGCTAAGGCTGCCTTTAAAAGAATCAATTGCTACAATAATATTCATAAGAACTCCTTTTGAGGTTGTTGTCTTTATTTAGAACAATTTTTTGATGTTGAAATCATGGGTTCTTTCGTAAATATTCTTTTCAATCTCGGCTATTTTCCTCATCTATTCTTACTTTTCTCTCACTTACATTTTTAAATTTTCCCCATACGTCTCATATCATTTTTTATTGCTGATAATATTCCAAGTATGGATGTATATCCTTCTGAAGAAAAGCAATTAACAACGGGGTTTACAACTAGATTTTGTGAGATATATTTTTTTATTTCACATTCCATTGTCTTTGTAAAATCAATTCCTACATTTGCGCATATTTTACTTATTCGATCAGACCATTTTAGTGATTGATTTTTAAAATCAGAATCCCCTATATCTATTGACTTTGACATAAGATATTCCTTATAAATTTGTGGATTTAAATAATCTTCTAATTCAGTGTCCTTCTTACTTCTTTTCATAAAATAGCGTATTCGATCTTCAGCTATTGATAATGTATTTTTGATCACATTAGCAGCTTCCTTACCAGCAGAGTCATAATCAAGAATAAACAGATAATTACAACACATCTGTTGTAAAGAATATGCCTCACTTTTCAAATTATGTGTTCCACCAATACTTCTAACTACTATTGTCTTATTTTCTAAAAGATATTTTAATTCAACATCCTCATCAATACATTTTCTTAAAATTTCTTCATCACTAGGTCCCTCCACAATTATCACATAATCAGAATTTACCAAATTATCAGAACAAATTACCCCTAACGTATTCCTTATTTCTTCAATGCGAGTAGCTTTTGTAACTTTACCTGCATCCACAATAAGATTAGCTGATATGTTATTTCTATTTACAAATATTGGGCTATGTGTAGAAATTAGTACTTGATGATTTCCCGATAATTTTTGAAGTACACTATCTATGTAATGAACAGCTTCTGGATGCAAATGATTTTCTGGCTCATCAACAATTATCAATCTCTGCCCATTAGTAGATAATTGGCTGAGCATTGCTATTGTCACTAAACTCTTTACTCCATCACCTTTATTGGATAAACTTGTTCTCACACCATCATCAATGTCAATATTAATACTACGTCTTAATGATGCACCATATATTCTTCCCTCATATGCCTTGTATAATTCTATATTTTTTATTTCTGGCAAAAAAATATTCAAAGGTCCTTTTACCTTATTTGATAATGTATTTAAACATTTATTCTGTATTGTCTCAATATACTCTAATGCTTCCTGATACTTTTCATCATTAATACATGCTAATTCATCATCGACCAACCCCAGTATTGATTTATAAGCATCATCCTCTGATCTTACCGCCGGAATATATTGTACCCCAAATTTCTCGCAAACAAAACGACTTATGTTTACAATTTTGCCTGTCATGGAACTAGCATTTTTTCCCTTCTTCGGAACAGTCACCTTTATTGAATTGTCTTCACCTATTTCAATATAAATAGAAAGGTTTCCGTTAATATGAGAACTAGTTACTCTTTGAAATTCCATTGTTTCGGCTTCATCAAGTGTAAAATCCATTCGAATAGTAGTATTCTTATTTTTTATTCTTTTTGCTTTTTGAAGCGAAATTGGGAAATCTTCATTCCAATCATATAGATCCTTAGTAACTTTCTTTTTCTTATGAAGAATACTCATATTATTGAGTATATCCATCCCTAAATTAATTGCCCTAATGATGTTTGTTTTTCCAACATTATTTTTCCCTAAAAGTACTGTCAGATCTGATAAATCTAATTTATATGCATCTGTAATACTCCTATAATTCTGTATTGATATATATGTTAATTGCATTTCTTACTTCTCCGCCTAATTTGAGTACTTTTTATAATAGTCTTTTGTTACATATACTTTTACATCATCGCCTATCATCCCACCAAGACAACAATGGATAGACGAGATATATCTCTTTTCATAAAAACCCAACTTAGTATATACCTACATTCGTAATTCTCCCCTCAACATGTAGCGCTTTCGCATAGAGCAACTACAAATTTTTGCTTTTTGATAAATCAAAATTTCTTGCAACAATGTTTTAATATTCATTATAAATTTCGCTAAAATCACTAGCAATCTCTTCCGCAATCTTTTGTATACTCTTTAATCCAGTATATGGTCCAACTTCTACATTCGAGATTAATATATATGATAATGACGAATTTATTTTATTTTCTATTAATTTCTTCTGCACAAGATACTCTACCGATATTCTATAAGCAGTTTCTTCTGAAAGAAACTTTTTTTCTCTGGGTAACGGATATGACAAAAGAATAAAATCATTTATTTCATCTAAATCATATCCCTTGTCATATACCCTATTATAAAGAGTTCCCTTTTTATGCCCTACATGTTGATCGGCTCTGCCAATAACGCCATGGCGATTGTTTGTTTCGCCTACATAAACTAACTTTGTTGACTTTGAGAACCATATATAAATATAGGCTTCCAATCGCCCTTTGTAACCTATATACATACTTTTCCTCATACTCTATCCCTCTGTGTTAGGAGGCAACTTTCCCTCTTCTTTTCTACATAATTTTGCTAATTTTTCTGACACTGCTACTCTATACTCATCCATAATATCAGATACAATCTCTAATTCTGCATCATGATATTCTTTTCTTACCTGCAATTCAGCTTTAGCTTCTATATATAACAATAATTCAAATAAAATTTGCAAATCTTTATTCGCACTATTATTTTCGTATATAAGTTTAGCATATCTATGATTTTTTGATATACGTACACATTCCTTTTTTTCTGCATCTACATATGGTTCCCATAATTTATTATCAGTAATACTAGGAACTTTAAATATTTTATTTAACGCATCTACTGATGCACTTCCTTTCATCGTTTCCTTTATATCTTCTGGAGTTAAATCTTCAACTTTTGTATTTTCTTTTCCCTCATCACTCATCCTAGAAAGAGTATCTTCTATTGCTTTTTTTTGACTTTCCTTTACAATAGCATCTTCACGTCTATTTTTTTCATCTGCAAATTCTGGACTATCCTCTTCTAAAGATGATGTATCTACAGAATCTCCTATTTCATTTGATATATCGTTAGAAATATCATTTGAATTCTGTGATATTAATGCACTATACTTATTCCAAGCATTTCCCCAAGCTACCTTACATTTTCTTTTATAGTCAGCAATAAAATCGTCCAAAGCTTCTCTTGCATCTTCTGATAAATTGATTTTTGATTTGCTAACATCAATATTAAATGCATCATCTGCATTAGATTTAATATTAATTCTTCCACGAAATGCATAAAAATCTTGATCAAACGGTATAATATCTAATTTGTTTGCCCAATTTATCAATCGACCATTTCTATATACATAAAATCCATAATTATTTGCCGATATATGATACTTTGTTCTTATTGACGCATCCGATATTCCTTCATCCTTGCGTACCCTTGGATGTGGTAACATTGTAATTTCGATTTTCCCATTAACTCCTTCATCCAATTCAATATCTGTAGGTTTCAAAAGCCACTGAACACTTTTTCCATCCCATATATTTTCATCTAAATTAGAACTCCCTGCCTCATCCACAAACAATGGATCAAAAGCCTCTATTTCTTCATTTTCAATAAAAATATGCAACCTCTTTTTTAAAAAATAATAGTAAATCACTCCTATCTTTTCTTTCAGTTCATCAATTGTTGACTTAATACTCGGATGATTATTATTACGTATTTTAGAGATACGTATAATTGTACCTTGTAATTTATTTTTAAAATACTTCTCTACAAGTTCCTTATCTTCATCTGTAAGTTCTGTCTCTACGCTAAAATATTCCTCTTGAATTTCCTGTAAATCCACATATTCTTTATGTAGTTCCTTTCCATTTCCGGATATCACTTCCAGTCGTTCTCCCTGTGCAAATGAAGCTGATTTTAGTCCTAACCCAAATTTAGAAAGTGTATTTTCAGAATATAATTCATCGCTTGACCCTAAATCTAAAGCATTATCTAGTTCTTTTTCCGACATACCATTTCCATCATCTATAATTAAATATTCTTCTACATTATCTTTTTTATTTAAATTATAACTCTCATTCTTCTTTTTTATAAAAACGCTAACATTCTCAGCCTTTGCTGTGACTGAATTGTCTATAATATCACAGATTGCACTTGCTGGTGTATAACCTATACGACTTATTCCAAATAATACCCTTGCTGCATTCATTTTTCGCTCTTTTCTTTTTTCCATGTTGTGTTTATCTCCTTTTCATCGTAATTTTAAAATATCAATACTATGTTTTTATCAAATGTTAAAGATCTTTATTTGTACCTAACTACAATTTAACACTCTAACCCTTTGCGAATAATTAGGTCTATCTATCACTATCTCTTCCATTCCTAATTGATCGCACAGACTAAGCAAATTTGTTAACATTTGCTTAACATCTCTTCTATATGGCTTTGGATCAGAAACAAGTGCATTATGTAATTTTTCTGACAATGCGCCAAAATACATACACCCTCCATTCTTTTTTAAAGTTTCTAAAAGCCAAAGATAGGCATTACTCCATCTAAATGCTTCACGAAATTTATCCATATCTCCATCATATTCATCATCAAGAAACAAAAAATACTCACCTTTACGCAATTCAAACATCTCCGGTAATTCATATGAAAAAAGAGTCTCTATATGAGGAGTAAACATTGATGTTATAGTTTCATCCCATGTTTTTCTCTCCTTATTACCAGATTTTTCTACTGCCCATATCTGATTTTCTAACTTTTCAATTAGTGCAGAATCAACATAAATGGCATCATCAAAAATTTTATTTATTTTATCAATGTCATTTGGCTCTATATCAACCAATGTTGCCATTTCCATATTTCCATTTTTTCCAATGCTTAATCCAGAATTTGTAGCATTTGCACTTCCCACAAACCCTCTTTTATTATCGATAATATATGTCTTTGCATGTAAATCAAATCGAATATATATATCCCAACCTTTTTCTTTACTTTTACGAATAATTGAAAAATCTGTACTACCAGTTAAAATATCATCCATTCGAAAACGCACCAATAACCGTTTACTTTTTATTCTAGCATCTATACAATTATTCAAATATTCAAAGGATGATTCTTTACAATAAGCTGTAATTATCTGAACCGAATGTTTAGCATTTTCCAGTTCATGTTTAACAGAATTAAGTATTTCGTTTGAAAACAGTATCGCCATATCTTATCCTCTTTACATATTATTCCGCGGATTCAATTGTTCCGAAATATAATTGTTTAATCGGTTGTACCAAGCAGTTAATAATCTATCATTTTCAACACTTTGGTATGAATCTGTTTTTCTGACCGATTGTATTAATGAAGCTAAAAACAATTCAAAAGTTGTTTGTACTTCTGGATTAGTATAAATTTTACTTAAAAAAGAAGTATAAAATTTGTGGCTTGTATTGATTGTAATCACTGTAGTTGTAAGTACAGGTTTATAATCAAATGCAGGGCTTCTTTCTCCCTTATCTGCATAAACAAAATTAACTGAATTATTTATAAATCTCGCTGCTTGTTCATCAGTTGGATCTTCATATCCAAGTTCTTTCAACTCTTCTTTTCCAGTTTCAGCAACTTCTTCAGCAGAAGGTGTCTCCGTCTCCTCAGATGAATCATCATAATCTGATGTAGCCGGATCATTTTCAACTGTATTGATAATATCAGTGCTTGGACTTTGTGTATTATCAAAAGTTCTAGTATTACTTCTCGTCTCTTCATTTTGTGCATACATAGCCTTAATGGTAGGAATAATCGTTTCTGCTAATTGATCCCAGATTGGGCGTATATCCCTCTCTTCCGGATCCAGATCCTCTGCATCAACTTTTTTCAATTCTACATATTGTTTATTATTGGCGACGCCAAAAACTTCATCTAAAACAGGATCAAACACTATCTCGCATCCCCACCATCTATGCTGTGGTTCATTTATAACGTTGTAAAAATCAAATCTTCTAAAGTCTATCTCTCTTCTAGCTCTAACTACTGAAATTCCCTCCATTTTTGCAGCATGTTTTCCCAAAGCATAATTTCCTGGATTTGATCCTTTTGGAAATGCAGTTTCATCATAAAACTTGTCCTTTACAATAGAAAATCTGAGCATTACAGAACCTGTTTCTATTTCACCATTCTTATTATAATATTTAATAGGTACATTTACTTCACCAGTGCCGGTGCCCTTTGCTGTATATAACTCAAATGGTGACTCTGCATTTTTATTTTGTCCTGGTTTAAACACTTTTTTAGGTTCTGACGGATCACATAAAACGCAATTATCTTCCATCAAAAAAAGAGGATCGTTTGGAGCAATGTCTACTGCCGCCTCTGGATTTTCGTCACAAATTATTTTTATCTTACTTACCCCATCATGAATAAAATAACGAAATTTTTGTCCAAGACTAAATTCTAATCTTTCAGTAAGCGGCCCTCTCGTCTTAGGATTTATACGGTCACATTGTTTCCAAATAACTAAAGTACCTGATTTTGTAAAATCATATGTCTCAAATAATGTCTGATACTTAACATATGAATTATATGGTTCTGGAATAGTTGTTTTAATCGGATCTTCAATTTCCTTTTGTTCTCCTTCTTTAACCTTATTAATATCTAGATAAACCCTTTTTGCATTTTCTACTCCATCCTGCCAAGAATATACTTCAACATTTGGACATGCATATAACGAAGCTTGTGGTAATCCTACACCAAAACGTCCCATTCCTCTTCTGGCTTTTCGTGTAGATGCTCCTATTCCAAGACAATTTCCCAATATCTTCTCATCCATTCCATCGCCATTGTCAAGAAATCCTATTTCTGTAACTACTTTTCTTCCGGATTTAGCAATACCTTCTCTTAAAATCACAAAAATATCTTTTGCATTAGCTTCTACCGAATTATCAATAATTTCAGCAACTGCACTCTCGATATTCTTGTATCCAGTATTTCTTAATGCATCTCCCATATTTTGAATGTCTACAATACTACTTCCCATATCTGCCTCCTAAACTCTCCAATAATCATTAAAATGTGAAAAAGCTGTTTCATTATCAAATGCCTGCAGATTATCATCTACATCCACAAGAATACATTCTTCGTTTCCTCCCATAAGAGGTCCTCTAAGCCCTCTACCTAACATTTGGCTGTACAATACGATTGATTTCGTTGGTCTTGTTATAAATACGCATTTAATATTTTTCGAATCAAATCCCGTTGTTAGTACCTCATAATTGATAATAATATCCACCCCTGAATCCCTTTTCTTAAATACTTCAATTGCATTTTTACGATCCATCGAATCCATTTCTCCAAGTACTAAACTATTACGAATTCCTTCTAGTGTTAGCATTGCCGAGAGCATTTTTGCATGTTCAACCGAGCACGCAAAAACAATCGTTGGTTTTCTTTCTATATTTAAACTCCGTAGTTTTTCCATGATTGCCAAATTTCTTTCCTTATTCCTGGCTAATATAGTTAATTGTGCCTCTGTATATTCTTTATCATCAAACCCCATATCTTTAAGTGCACTACCTAGTATCTGCAATTCTTGTTCTGTAAACTGCTGCTTATACTTTAATTTTTCTGGAATCATTTTGGCTAAAATCCGTCTTTCCTGAAAATATTTTATAATATTTTCTTCTGCTACTGTATTCAATGCTTTTAACTTACCATAATTTATCTGATTTAATATATCTGAATCGATATGTATTAACTTACCTCCAAACATATTCGTTAATAAATTATTGTCATATGAGTCCTCTGTTGTGCGCCCTGGTGTAGCTGTAAGACCTATCAAAGAACGATTTTCATAATTTGCAGGCATACACATAAAATCTTCAATTATTTTTCGCGTCTTATTTGCTGCCGCCTTATGTGCTTCATCAAAAACAATTAGTCTGCAATCCTTTTTTAATCTCTCATACAATTTCAGATTTGATTCTGAAATTGACATTAGTTTTGCTAACCCACAAAAAACAATTCCATTCAATTGCAAATCTAAATGCTCAATTTCTTTATTTCCCCATAGTTTGTAAGCTATAATTGATCCATTTCCCAAATGTCCCCATACTGATACAAAAGTATCATATGCTTGCTGAAGCAATTCTGTTGAATGTGCAATCCAAATAACAAGTCCCTTTTCTTCAAGAGTAAAATTAATGTAATTTGTAATTATATGCATACAGGTTTTTGTCTTTCCTGTTCCAGTTGGCATATGAATCAACATTCGTTCAAGTAAATTTCCTGAATTCAAATTAGTCAATACTCTTTGTTTTATATAATATTGATAATCAAGCAACTCATAAAACTGTTCTTTTGAAGACTCAACGACATTTTCTACAACAGTATCATCCTTCTCCTTATCAAACACATTTTCAGATACTTCCCATATTTTTAATAAATATGAACTTAACGAACTTCGATTCCAAGGTTTATTGGCTATAATTTCAATTACGGCCAGTGGGTCCTGTTCACACTTTTCTTGTCCTGTTAAACAATTGTCTCTTAACTTTATGATTTCCGAAGTGCTCATGCATTGTAATAAATTTTTTCTAAAATTCTTATCCTTTAATATTGACGTTCCATAAATAGAATCAATCATACTGATCATTCTTTGTTTAGTAAGCAATGTATCTCCATTTGGAAGCCATTCAATTAACAGATCAACCATTCCCTGCCCTAAGTATCCCCGAAGTTCTGATTGACTGAATTTCATCATATAGGTAGTATACTTACTCATAAATAATCTCCTTCAACCCCATTGCTAATTTATCTATATCTTCTTTAACAGAAAATTGCCCTAATCCAACTCGAACCGTACCTAATGTGTTTTCATCCTTCAAATACTTATGTATAAAAGGTGCACAATGATATCCCGTTCTTACAGCAATATCAAAATCTTCATCAAGAATCATCCCTACATCTTCCGATATATATCCATCCACTACAAATGAGACAATTCCTACATGCGATTCTCTATCTTTAGGCACATACATTTTAACTGACCTAATCTCTGATAATTTTTTTATTAAATAATCTCCTAACTCTTTCTCATGTGCCATACATGCATCTGGATCAATGACCTTCAATGCGGCATTAAGTCCGGCTACCGCAACAATATTGCAGCTAGCCGACTCATAACGTGTCTCTTTTCCCGATGGCATTTCAAGATTAAGAGATTCGCTTCCCGTTCCGCCACTAATAAAAATATCTAATGGTATTCCCGATACATTAATAAATCCACCTATTCCAAAAGGACCATAAAGTGTTTTATGTCCGGCAAAAGCGATCAAATCCACTTGCATTAAATCGGCTCGTATCTGAACAAGCCCCATAGATTGTGCTACATCTAAAACTGTAATACTTCCATATTTTTTGGCCTCTTCAAATATCTTTTTGACTGGCAAAATATAACCTGTAACATTACTTACATGCGTGCAAAAAACAGCATCTGGTTTATCTATGGCAAAATCATACTTCATTTTTTCCAAATCAATTTCCAAATCTGAATTCAACGGAATTTCTCTAATGATCAATTTTTTCTTTTTTCCTAATTCATGAATACTCCTTGCCACAGCATTATGCTCGTATGGAGATACATACACAACTGCTTGTTCTCTTAATTGCATTCCGTTAACAATTTGATTCATTGCAATCGTTACAGAAGGACTAAAAACTACTGCCGAAGAAGCATCTACGTGAACTAATCTACGTATTAAATCTTTTGTTTCCCCTATAAGCTTGCTCGCATCCCGAGCCAATTTATAAGAACCACGTCCAGCATTAACAGCACCCTCTCTATTCATTTTGTCCATAGCTCGATATACCACTTCCGGTTTAGGAAATGTTGTTGCAGCATTATCTAGATAAACCATATTTTAGCCTCTACTTTGTTATTCTTTCTATCATATCCAAAAGAATGGATACTCTATCATTTACACTTAAATCATCATATTCTTCCAACGCATCTTCAATAATGTTCTTAAGAACCCCACCCGTGGTCTCGTCAGCATGATTATATGTTTTTTCAAACAAATCACCATTTCTTTTTGTGAATACCAACGTCATTTCTCCAGCAGAAGTTTCATCCTTTGTATTCTCAATTTCTCCCTTGAGACTCCTTAATTCGTCTTCGAAATTCTCTAAAGAACCAACATTCCAATTTTCTATATATACATCAGTTGCCGCCTTAACAATTTTTTTTGCCACATCACGATCATCATAAACATCTAGTGTTTCAATTGTTGACATAAAATTGGTCATTCTTCCATCATACAATCCTTGTTTTGCACTCTTACTTTGATTATCATACCATTCTCGTAATGTGTGAAATAAATCTTCTTTCTTTCTTCCTCCCCACACATCATAAATCGTAGATACAGTCTCAGCCTGCACCCAATCAAAATAATCATCAAAATAAGTTTTACATTCATCTAATTTTTTAAATGTTTCTTCATATGATTTTACATTAAATACCTCTGGAAACTCAACAAATAAACTTTCAAATGGATTAAACTCCACTTTCTGCAATGCTTTCTTTATGCTTCTCATTGCATTTGCTGAATTTTCTGACTCAACATATTTGTCCAAATTCATCATGTTTCGTGAAACTTGTGGTAATGCTCTAAACCATCTTTGCATACAAATAAAAATATTTTTGATTCGATTTTCAGACAAATTTCTATTATCCGTAACATCAAATAATGTATTTAATTCTGTTATATATTTTTCTTTTTGCAAATCTTCTTTCGATATATAAATTGCGTAATCATCTGCCTGTTCACACATATTTACAACAATATCTGCATCCAACTGTATTTCCTTATTTGCAAAATAAACAATTATATCTTCTCGTCTATTTGCAAAAGTATAAGCAATGTAAAACGGGATAATTCCAGCTCGCATACCATATGGTGCTGACATCAGCTTCTGCATCAGATTCATCATAGATTTCTTTTTATCCGAACACGAATCTATAAACTTATTTATTTCTTTTAACGCACTCTTAAGATTCGGTTCCATCTTATTATTTAAAACCTTTGGTACACAAAATAAAGATCTGTATACAGTTGCCTCTTGGTTAGAACCTTTATAAAAATCTTCCGTATCTGTATGAGTTAAGATTGCCCGTATGATATTTAGCCGAGCTTTCTTTGTCTGCGCTGTACCAATATCAGATCGATTAACTAGCTCATTATTTATGATAGGAGTTTTATAATATACACTCTCACAACATCTATTAACTACTGCTTCTTCACTGCCGGTCTTATCCGCTACAATATCATTTCCATCAATCGAAAAGACTTTTGTTTCTCCATCATCTTCATATATAGCACTTATTAAAATTTCTATCTCTCTTGTAAGATCCTCAATTAAAATTGGCAATTCTCTTTTAAGGATTTCATTATTACCAACAAAGATTGAATTTGTAGTCAAATCCTGTATTATCTCATAATCCTTTAACTGTTTCCGAACCTTAATTGCTTGTTTTGGACAAACAACCACAATTCTTTGATCTCCCAACTTAAACAAATGTTTTCTCACCTGTTGTTGTTGTATTTTTTCAAAGCTATATAGTGTAATAACCTTTCCGTCCCCTGAACAATCCGCAAGCATTGCCTCTGCCGAATCAATATTCAAGAAATCCTCGACTCTCATAAATTGATTCGTAAAATAGCGCGTCATCATATGTACCGTATTATACTTTCTTGGAACAACATAATACTTTCCGGTAACATTTAATAATGCCTGTCCATAATTTACATTATCACCTTTAAGCTCTCGTTGGCGCTTAATTTCTTTTCGTAGCTGCGAGCCTGCCTGTGTTTTAAATGTATATTGTCCATCAATTACTTTCTTATAGATAAAATTTTTCTGTACCAACTCATCAATCGCTTGTGATGCATCAACCGCATTAACGCTCAATCTAAGATACTTGTCTGTTGCCGGTAATTCATCTTCATTTTTTACTATTAAAATAATAGCCAATGCTTTAATGATTTTTTTCTGATCATCTGTATCACATTTATCAATAGCATATTCTGCACTTAACCATATATTGTGAATATAATCATTTGCTACTTCCTTCTTAAACAATGTACTGAAATAATCATATATAAGATCTGCACCTATACTCCACTCCATATCTGCAGTATGTTCAGATACAAATCTCGCCATACTATTTGGTTCATCATTTGATATAAAAGTAAACAGCGTTCTCTCATTTTGCGCAGCTTTTTCACTAATATTAAGTAACAAATAAGATGCTATGGGATTTAACGGATAACATCCTTTCAAGATAATATTGTTAAACTCTGTTTCTGGAAATTTGCTTCTAAAAGCGGGTACCTCATAATATTCTTTAAGTGTCTTTTTTCCAAAAAAGTTTTCATATCCTGGAACTTTCTTTAATAATTTTTCATCTTTGATAATTGCATTCTTTACTAATTCAAAGTTATTTTTTTCTGAAGTTATGAAAGTCTTTTCAATAATTCTTCCTTCAATTCCTGTAAATGAGTTAATAATATCCTGCGAAAGATATTGTCCATATTCCTTAATGCTTTTGTGTGCAATCATAGTAAAATAAATCTTCGCATTCTGAGAGTCTGTAGCTAACTCACATATATCCTGTAGCAACTTCATATTCGATCCAGCTGCCACACCATTTTGACTCTCAATAAATTTACTAAATTCATCAAACACAATATAAATACCACTATAGTCGTAATCTTCAACAAGCTTTTCGCTAATGTTCTTGTATAAAGGAAGGACCTCAGATACTACCATAGGATTAAACTCACTTCCCGCGGTAATACCAGGATAAATCTCTTTGAATATAGATAATGAATCCTTAGAATACATTTTTAATTCTGCTTGAATCTCTGAAACCGTTTTCCCGTATTTTGCGGTCTCTTTTTCAAAAGCAGCAAAAGTATCCGGATAATTTTGTTTCCATTCATCAATTCTTTCTAATGCAATCGAATAGTATGTATCTGGAACTAAATCTACCAACTGTGCTCTCTTCATTGCATCATTTAAGCCATATAAAAAAGCCTGTGTCAAATCACCTGTTGTATCACTTATCAATACTGGCAAAAATTTCTTTTTGCTCCAAATCGCACTTATTTCTTCAGCTACTGTTGTACCAACTTCTTCAACTGCACTAATTTTCTTTATCAGTTGATTAATAACATCGGTGTTCTCCGAATTTCGTTCAAGTGATAACACTGCAAGTAATACTAATAATAAGTGAGACTTACCTTTTCCATAAGGTCCAACTAACAACGTTGCCTGTTCCTTGTTTTTTAATACCGCATTAGCATATTCTCCCAAAAAACGTACTGAAGACATTGTTGGTATATAGCTTAAAACCTTGTCTGTCTTATTAAGACTCAAATATAAATTTATTGCCGTTTTAAAATTACCATTAAAACTAATAATATCTTTTAAAGAAATAACTCTTTCCATTTTTTCACCCACTAGCAATTTTTATAATATTCTTCTGCAACTTTTAACGCCCCGCTCATTTTTACAGGATAAATCATATCCAATCCAGCAGTTCTAACAACCCGTATATAACCAGCTGCATCTAATCGGTCAAAATATTCATTTGCCATAACGCTTGTCAAATTATATATTTTTGCTAAACCATTCTCTCCATTTACAGCCTCATCAATAGAAAGTCCCTCTCTGCCATCCAGCATATTTTCTAATTCATAAAGAACTACAAATTCTGAAAAAATTCTTCTATCAGGATGATTTTTTGTATATTTTCCATCTGTATTCTTAATCATAGCCAATTGAGAGAATGGAGAAATATTTTTATCTTCCGGATCTGACTTTATTTTGTTTTTACTATACATATTAAGTAATACATCAATATCACTATTTAACGATTTTTCCGAAAATTTTTGTTCACCTGCATATTGAGTTATCTTTCGCAATAAAATCGTATATATTTGATGTTTTTCTAAATCATTTGCATCGCAATAATTGAAATACATATACCATGATGTTGCGTCCCCCTTATTCTTTGCAATATATGAATGCATAAGCCACAACGTAAATGGATTTTCAATATAAGGATCATACTTTGCAACCAATGCCCCCATTGGAGAGAGCTTAACTCCTGAAGTTCCACCTTCAATTGTCAGTCCTAATGCTCTCATCCAATAACGAAGAGACTTAACCATGTTATTACCAATACCAAAAACATCCGGTGCATCTTGTTGTAAAAATACACCTGGATTTTTGGGGATTATCATTAATCCCTTGTTAATCCATCCTTCTCTTAACGCAAATTTTTCATGTCCCTGTAACTTCAATTTCACTTTATTTTTAGCCATGTTAAGTCCTCTTTATACCTAATACTTTTCTCATATAACAACCAGCATTAAAATGACTGACACATTCCGTACAGCGCCGACATTTATTTGTATCTATTGCATAAGTAACTTTTCCTGTGCCATCATCTTTAACACTAATCGCATCATATTTACAAACGCTTTCACAAGCCTTACATCCAAGACACATCTGATACTTTGTAAGCTGACACTGTACCTTTCCTTCAGCTCCAGAAAGTGTTTTTGCCTTTGCTATATGAACATCTTTAATTGTAACTTTAAGTTTTGTGCTTCCTAATCTTCCCTGAAGAATTAATAGTACCTTTCCGGCTTTATTCATTACATAAACTTCTCCAAGACGTTTATTTCCTAATTCTCTGTTAATATAACCAAATGGTTTAAAAAGTTCATATAACTCTTCTGTAATAGGTCTCTGAAGATCGTAATTAAAAGCCTTATCATCTGTCGCACAAGGTTCAAATGAAACTACAGAAGTTTGTGCTGCTTCAAGTCCATTACCGCCCTGTCGCGCTTTCCATCCGCCCTCATTGACATATTCTTCTGGATCAGGTTTTCCAATTTTTTTTGCAAAATTTACTAAAAGACTGTGCCAATGCTCATATTGTTCATACATATGAACTTTTGCAAGGAACTCTGACCAGCCACCATTATTTGGACAACACCAGCATCCCACTCTTGTCCAACCAAGCCTGTATGCATAGTTAAAATCAATTTTCGTAGTCAATATATATAACCATACATCAAAATCAATCCAATTAATAATTGGTGATGCAACTGTCTGTTTTGAAATCTTTGGGCTTTCACTTTCACGTTCATATTTACTTCTACTGATAGATTCACTTCGTCGAATCCCTTGAAAACTAAGAATGTTATTTTTATCTTTAAAAGCAGACGAAATTGTTTTTTGAATTGCACCTGTTTTAAACACTGTACAACACCATCTCATAACTCGGCTAGGTGGTCCTACCACATCGCATAATTCTTCAAAATTCTTTTCTCTGTTTTTTGCTGTGAGGATTCTTACCCCTTGCGACTCTTCATTCTTATTGAATCTTTTTTTATATTCCATAGTATATGGAAACTCTAAAGTAGTATCTCCAAAAACATGAAGGACTTTATTAGTTCCTAATGCCTTATTAACCAAATGAGAAGTAACTGTAGAATCCTTACCTCCACTAAAAGAAACCATCATATCTTCTATATCATATTTATCTTCATACTTCTGTATAAAGCTGACAGCTTCTTCTGTAATGTAGTTATATCTATCTTTGTTTGCTTCAACAAAATTTTGAATATATTGATCAAAAAAATCATATTGAATTTCATTTGCAAACGCATCATATTTTTCTTTTATTATTTTAATCTCTTCTATTGGCAATGCATTTACTTTCGATACGGACAAACGCACCTTTTTTCCATCTATAATATACATACCACTGCCATACCAAACTGATGATTTCTGGTACTTTGTAGGATCATTTTTCAAAATAAGAGATATTAAAGCATTCTCCTCTGGGAAAACAGGGCGTAAATCTGTTGAAATATACTTACCTTCTGCTCCACATTTTGGACATACATTTTCATAAATTGGAATATTACATTCCTCACACCAGTAAATTGTTGATGACATCTTTGTTGCACAACCACAATTCGGCTTCACACATCTATCACCATTCATCGGCACCCTGCATTTAGGGCAAATTCTCTCTATCATAATTTTCTTGCCCCTACTCTGTCTTCACTGCATCACAAATATCTCCGATATTGCAATTAAAATATTCACAAATTCTTAGAATAACAGACATCGATACTTCTTGCCCCTTATTCAATTTTGTCATAGTTCCAGGCGCAATTTGTAGTTTTTCTCTAAACTCTTGCTTGCTCATATCCTGTTCCACTAACATAACCCATAATTTCTTATAACTTACTTTCATTTTAATTCCTCACAAGTGCATTTTAAATGCGTCTATAAACTAATTATACACTTATAAATTTTAACACAAAAGGTTGTTCTAAGCATCAATATTTTGCAATTTATTTTCATGTTCTTGCGATTTTTTGTCACAAATATGTAATCTAATATTTCTAATCAAAACTTATCTGATATTACCAAACTTCCGATTTATTCTAACTCATTGAAAAAAATTTCAAATTCAGGTGTATCTATAACACTCTCTTGGTATTCTGGTCGATGCTTAAGCTTATACATAGCAGGTGGACATTGTAAAAAATCATCAAAGTTCTCTTTATTGGAATCCATCCTCACAAAAGTCAACCAATCGTCCATACTTATAACAGGAACCATCGTATCTCCGGCTATATATCCACTTCCACTTACTATAATATAAAGAACATCTTTAATATCTTCTCTGCGTTTAATAATTCCTTCTCTCTTCAAATTTGAAAAAAGCAAATTTTTATCAGATGCAAATGCTAACTTGCATCGTTTAATTTGTTCATTTGCATAATTAATAACTTCATTTGCTTTCCATAACGAATACAATGAAGCATCGCAATGATTTGCCTTTATTTGTCCAATAATTACTATACCATCCTTGTACATTACAATATCAAAATCCGTCTTTTTTATTTTTAAAGAAGATTTTAAAACCTGCCATCCTGCACGTTCCGCGCTCCCCTTAACAAATGATTCTATAATTGTTTTTCCGAAATAATCAACTTCTTTTCCAAATTTTTTCCTTGCGCTATTGGAAAAAAATCGCATTGTCACTAATTGGAATATGGACAAATTGGAATCATACATCCAAGGAGCAATTATAATCCCCATCTCAACTTTAGCACAAAATGCTCCTCCCAGATCTTTGTCTATATCTACAAACCCAATATCTTGAAGTTCTTTAAATTCGTCATCACTCATTTGTCTTCCCCAAAACATTTCACTTCTTAAATCATCCCAAGATATAATTTCATACATTCTATAACCGCTTATCATCATTTCCAATACCCTTATATATAAATATAAAAAGGCAGAAAATAAATATGTAACTATATTTCCTGTTGGCAATGTATGCCGCAACAAATAATCCAATGATGATTCTTCAGAAAATTGGTATTCCATTAACCTTGTTATAATCAATTTCTCTTTAACTCCTAATTCAGAAAAAAACCTTTTTTTACAAATTAAGCATTTGTAAAAATTGTATAGAGGATCCGTCTTATATTCCTCTTTCAAAAATTTTTCATCTGATACCGATTTATAATAATTAGTTGCATAGGCAACACGTTGGCTCCACTTCCAATCGTTTACTCCTATGTAAAAAACAGGCTTTATATATTTTTTATATTTTATTACCTCTTCCCGCCCATAATTTAAACTGTCCAGGCGTTCTTCTATACATCCATACTGAATTCCTAATTTATATGCATCATCTATTGCCTTCAACTTATTTGGATTTATCGTAGGAATTTCTACAATGCTGTTTTTATTATTCCACTTAAAATCCTTAGACAAACAATCCTCTGCAATAGAAAAAACAATTCTTTTTGCTAATCGTATTACCTCCGGATAATTTCGAATATATTGATTAAAATAGTTTAGGAAATCAAACAGTCCATTAAAATTGGATATCAACAATCTTTGTATTCTTAATTTATAATCCTTTTCTATTATGATCATTACATCAACAAAAAAAATGTATTACCTCACATGGTTATTCGTATATTTATTGATAAAGACACAATCT
>ENA-UOJO01001906-UOJO01001906.1-human-gut-metagenome-genome-assembly--contig:-P57-NODE-1906-length-24519-cov-18.812418_pt1 | contig 24519 bp, 20 predicted proteins | sample MGYA00242351_ERZ723898 | MGnify/ENA metagenome assembly ERZ723898 | reverse complement strand
AACCCCCCCCCCTGGCCGCCCCGCCCCGAGCGGGGGGGCCCGGGTGGGGTGGGTCCCCCCCCCTCGGGCGGCCTACGGCCGCCGGCCCTGCGGGCGTCCGGGATGCTGCAGAAGCCCGGAAAGGAAATCCCCCGGCAGAACCTTGGATTCTGTCGGGGGTGGAAAAAACGATGAAATTACAGGTCTGCGGGGCCGGAAGGATCCTGCTTATCCTCGTCCTCCTTGGGTTCCTCCATCGGCGGGGCCGGGGGCTCCTCATGGGGCAGGTGAAAATCCAAAGGGTCCACCGAGAAGCCCTGCTGGGCCTTCTTTTCCTCGGCAGCCTTCTGCTGGGCCTCCTTCTGCAGGCGGGCTCGCTCGGCCTTTTCGCGGGCGGAGGCCAACTCCTGCTCGGTGCGCTCGGCGGCCTCGCCAAAGGAGATGACGCCGCTCATGACTTCGGCGAAGAGATCACCGTCGATCTTTTCGTACTTCATTAGGAATTCGGCCAAGGCATGCAGCTGATCCATATGCTCTTCCAGCAGGGAAACAGCCTTATTGTAGCCCTCATCAATGAAGCGACGGGCTTCCTCGTCGATCTGGCCGGCAACCTCCTCGGAATAATCACGGGCGTGGCCTAGGTCGCGGCCCAGGAATACCTCCTCCTGGTCGGAGCCGTAGATCATGGGGCCGAGCTTTTCGCTGAAGCCGTAGCGGCACACCATGGCGCGGGCAATCTTGGTGGCCCGCTCGATGTCATTGGAGGCACCGGTGGAGACATCCTCCAGCACCAGTTGTTCGGCCACGCGGCCGGCCAGCAGTACAGCGATTTCCTCCTCCATCCACTTCTTGGTCTGGTAGCTCACATCCTTCTCCGGCAGAGCCAGGGTAAAGCCGCCCGCCCAGCCGCGGGGAACGATGGAAACCTGATGCACCTTATCTTGCTGGGGGCAGTAGTAGGTGACGATGGCGTGGCCGGACTCGTGGTAAGCGGTCAGGCGGCGCTCCTTATCGGTGATGACATGGCTGCGCTTTTCGGGTCCAACGGCGACCTTCAGGGTGGCCTCCTGGATATCCTCCATGGTGATGGCCTTGCGATTCTTGCGGGCGGCCAGCAGCGCAGCCTCATTGGTCAGGTTCTCCAGATCCGCGCCGGTAAAGCCACCGGTAAAGCGGGCGATCACGGCAAGGTCCACATCCGGGCCAATGGGTTTATTGCGGGTATGGACGCGAAGGATCGCCTCGCGGCCCTTCACATCGGGATAATTGACGGTGATATGGCGGTCAAAGCGGCCGGGACGCAGCAGAGCGGGGTCCAGGATATCCTTGCGGTTGGTGGCCGCCATAACGATAACGCCTAGATTGGGCGCAAAGCCATCCATTTCCACCAGCAGCTGGTTCAGAGTCTGCTCACGCTCATCGTGGCCGCCGCCCAAACCGGAGCCGCGGTGACGGCCCACGGCGTCGATCTCATCGATGAAAACAATGCTGGGCGCGCTCTTTTTGGCCTGTTCAAACAAATCGCGGACACGGGAAGCACCCACACCGACGAACATCTCTACAAAGTCGGAGCCGGAGATGGAGAAGAACGGCACACCGGCCTCGCCCGCGACGGCTTTGGCCAGCAGGGTCTTACCGGTTCCAGGAGGGCCCATGAGCAAAACTCCCTTGGGAATACGGGCGCCCAGCGCATTGAACTTGCCGGGGTCCTTCAGGAACTGGACGATCTCCTCCAGTTCCTCCTTTTCCTCATCGGCGCCGGCCACATCATCAAAGGTAACACAGTTGTGGGGATCCTGCTGCTTGGGCTTCAGCTTGGCAAAGGCCATGGGGTTGCCCCCGCCGCCAGAGCGCTTCATGAGGATATACCAGAAGCCGCCCATGAGCAGCACGGTGAGCAGCAGCGGCAGCATATCGATCCACCAGGGCATGGCCTCGGCGGCATCATAGTACTGCTTGATGGGTGCATCGGGATGCTCGGCATTATACTCATCTACCAGGGCGTGGGTATCCTGCAGGAACAGGCTGAGATTCGGCACACTGTAGGTGATGGTGGTCTTTTTCTCATCATTGAGCTGCATGGTCAGCTCGCCGGTGCCAAAATCCAGCTCATACTCCGCCACCTGCTCATTCTTAAAATAATCAATGATGGTGCGGTACTCCACCTTGGGCTGGGCGGTATTCATGCTGAAAATGCGGACCGCCATGTAGAAGAACAGCGCGATGAGCACTACCGGGACGATCCAGTTTCTCTTTTTGGGTGACAATGACTTCACTCCTGTCTTGGGCAGATTTGATTATTCGTGGGAATAAACGCTGGGGGAAAGGACGCCGATGTAGGGCAGGTTGCGGTATTCCTCGGCGTAATCGAGGCCGTAGCCCACCACAAAGGCATCGGGAATGGTGTAACCGACATAATCGGCATAGATCTCCTGCTCCCGGCGGGCGGGCTTATCCAGCAGCACGCATACCTTCAGAGAGGCGGGATTGCGCTCCTTGAGCATCTTGGTGAGCTGGTGCAGGGTGTTGCCGGTATCCAGAATGTCCTCCACGATGAGGACATTGCGGCCGGCGATATCGGAATTAAGATCCTTGGCCACATGGATATTGCCGGAGGAGGTGGTGCCGCTGCCGTAGCTGGAAACGGACATAAAATCGATATTGATCTGGCGGTCGATCTGGCGCATGAGATCGGTGACGAAAACGATGGCGCCATTGAGGATACCGACGATTAAAAGATCCTTGCCCTCATAGTCCTTTGTGATCTGCTCGCCTAGCCGCTTGCATACGCCCTGCAGCTCCACCTCATTGAACATTACCTTGCAGATGTCCTTATCCATTCTCATGGTGTTTTTTCCTCCTGGCACTCAATTATCACATATTGTCCGGTTTTTTCGGTCACAGCAGCGCGGGAATCGCTGCCGAGGCCCTCGGCCCACAGCACACCGTCATCATCTGCCAGTACCGCCAAAGCGGGGCGCAGCGACGCCGGAATGCCGGCGGCGGCCCAAGCCTCTCCCAGCGGGAGCGGCTTCCCTGTTTTGGCTGTGCGGATGCGGTCGCCGGGGCGGCGGGTACGCAGAACCGAATTACCTATTATCTTATCACAATCCACCACATTTTTTAAGAGGGAAATGTTAAATTTTTCGGACTGTTTCGCAACTATTTTGTTGCAAAGCGTCAGTTTTATCCGTTTTTGCCGGCCAAAGGGCAGAATGACAACCTTTTGCGGCAAGGGGAACGGCACCAAAACCGGCGGGATGCCCCCCGGCGGCTGGTAACTCAAGAGCGCCCAGCTGCCCTCGGCGATGAGGTACCAGGCCCGCTCTGCGATATCCAGCTTGCCGCCGGAGCGGAGGGTCTCCTTCATGCGCGCCAGCACAGCGGCCGAACGGGGCAGGCCATGCTGCTCCAATAGGCGCAGCAGCAGCCGGTCGCAGACCGGCTCCGGCAAGGCCAAAAGGCCCTGACGATCCAGGGTGCCGCCTGCGGCGGCATCCTGCAGCTGCTGCGCCGCGCTCTCGGCAAGCTGCTCGGTAAGGGCCCACTGGGCAGCCAGCTGGGGCAGCATGCGGGCCATGGCCCCGGTAAAGTTCGGGTTCAATTCGCGAAGCCGCGGCAAAATATCGTGCCGAACGCGGTTGCGGGTATAGTCGTCGGAAAGATTGGTGCTATCGGTGCAGTAGGGCTGGCCCAGCAGGGCCAGGTACTCCTCCACCTCGGCGCGGGTCACATCCAGCAGAGGACGGACGATATTGCCCCGGATGCGGGGGATGCCGCACAGCCCGTGCAGACCGGTGCCCCTTATCAGGTTCATCAGCACCGTTTCAATGGTATCATCCAGGGTGTGGGCGGTGGCGATGCGCCCCCCCTCCCCTGCCGTTTCGGCAAAGAAGGCATAACGGGCGTCACGGCCGGCTTCCTCCACCGAAAGGTGGTTTTCCAGCGCCAGGGCGGCGGCATCAATATGGCGGACAGCATAGGGCAGTCCCAGCTGCCCGGCCAGCTCCCGCACAAACTGCTCGTCCCGGTCGGCTTCAGCGCCGCGCAGCCCGTGGTGAATGTGGCAGACGATCAGCTCCCAGCGGTATTCCTCCCGCAGGACAGCCAAAAAGCGTAAAAGAGCGACAGAATCCGCGCCGCCGGAGACCCCGACAGCGATCCTGTCGCCCTGGGTAAACAGGGAATATTGGCGCAGGGCCAAAAGTGCCTTTTGCTCCAGCGGTGTGCTCATTCGCGGTTGCGATCCACGCTGAAGAACCGGGTATAGCGGCCATCCCACCGCAGGTTGATGGAGCCGGTCTCACCGTGGCGGTTCTTGGCCACGATACACTCGGCTTCCGACTGGTCGTCCCGGTCTTTTTCGTAGTAGGCTTCCCGGTACAGGAACAGCACGATATCGGCATCCTGCTCGATGGAGCCAGATTCACGCAGATCGGAAAGCATGGGGCGGTGGTCGCTGCGGCTTTCCGGACCACGGGAAAGCTGCGACAGCGTGATGACCGGTACATTCAGCTCCTTGGCCATAATTTTCAGGCTCCGGGTAATCTCGGAGACCTCCTGCACACGGTTATCGCTGCGGCGGCCGGTGCTCATCAGCTGCAGGTAGTCGATAACGACAAGGCCCAAATTCCGCACACGGCGCAGCTTGGCCTTCATCTCCGCCACGGTAATACCGGCGGTGTCATCCATGTAGAGGGGCGCCGCGCCAAAGAGGGGGGAAAGATCGGCTACCTTGCCCCAGTCCTCGGTGGAAAGCTCACCGGTGAGGAGTCGGCGGCTGTCGATACCGCCCTCCGAAGCGAAGAGACGGTTCATCAGCTGCTCGCGGCTCATTTCCAGCGAGAAGATAGCGACGGTCTTTTTGCCCCGCAGCGCCACATTGGCGGCGATATTGAGGGCGAAGGCCGTTTTGCCCATGCCGGGGCGGGCCGCCACCAGGATAAGGTCGGATTTATTAAGGCCGGTGATGGTACGGTCCAGGTCGCCGTAGCCGGTGGAAATCCCCAGGTAATCGGCCCGGTTTTCGCCGGAAAGGCGCTGCAAATGGTCAAAGGTCTCCAGCACCACGCGGGAAACCGGGATCAGGCTATCGTTATTGTGGCCGTTGCGGATATCATAGATCCGCTGCTCGGCATATTCCAGGAGCCCCTCCGGCTGGGCCGTGGGGGCTTCCGCCTGCTCTATGATATCCCGGGAGGTGGTGATGAGTGCCCGCAGGTGGTACTTACTTTGCAGGATATTGGTGTAGGCCTCCAAATTGCGCACCGAGGGCACCATCTGCGCCAACTGGGCCAAGTAGGCCTTGGTCTCCTCCGGGGTGGAGAATATCTCCTCCCGCACAGCGGCCTCCATCACCGTGACGATATCGATGGGCTCACCCAGGGTAAACTTTCCGGAGATCACCTCAAAGATCTTGCGGTGCTGCTCCCGGTAGAAAAACTCCGGACGCACCAGCCGCACTAGGTCCGGCACACAGCCGGCGTCCAGCAGGGCGGCGCCCAGCACCGATTGCTCCGCCTCCAAACTGAAGGGCAGACGGCTCTCGGTGGTCATATAATCCGCGGGCATGGGGGTCACTCCTTTTCTGTAGGTGGTTTGGGGGCACTCCTGGGCAAGGATATCAGCTGGAATCATTCTTCCCCGACTACCACAAATACATTGGCGGAAACACCGTTATAGATCTTGACCTCGATGGTGTAGGAGCCAAAGGCCTTGATATCGTCCTTCAGCACAACCTTGCGCTTTTCCAAAGTGACGCCCAGCTGCTTTTCTATGCCCTCAGCAATCTCCTTGGCGGTGACGGAGCCGAACAGCTTGCCGTTGGCGCCGGCCTTGGCGGTCAGCTTCACGGTCTTGCCGTCAATGGCGGCCTTCTGCTCCTCGGCGGCCTTCTGCTCCTCCGCCAGGCGGTAGGCCTTAGCGGCCTCGCGGTTTTTCAGCTCGTTCATGGCGCCAGCATCGGCGGGGATGGCCAGGCCTCTCTTCAGCAGGAAATTGCGGGCGTAGCCATCGGCTACCTCCACCAACTCGCCCTTTTTACCGGTTCCTTTTACATCCTGTTTCAGTACTACTTTCATGCGTCTTTTCCTCCCTTGGGGTTTTCTTCATAATACCGGTCGATGGCGACCAGCAGCTGCTGGCGGCAATCCTCCAGTGTGATGTCTTTAATTTGCGCGCCCGCCATGGTCTGGTGGCCGCCGCCGCCCATCCCTTCCAGGATGAGCTGAACATTGATGGCACCCATACTGCGGGCCGAAATATTCACGGCGCTGTCCTGCTCATACAGCACAAAGGAAGCATCCACCCCGCTGATGCCCAAAAGGTCATCGGCGGCCTGCGGGGCCACCACGCGGATGCCCTCCACATTGGCGCCGGAGGTGCAGCTGATGGCACAGCCGCGGTATACCTCCGCGGCACTCACCAGGCGGCTGCGCTCCTGGTAGCTTTCCATGCTGGAAGCAAACAGCTTGCGGACCGCTACGGTATCGGCGCCCATGCGGCGCAGGAAAGCCGCAGCTTCAAAGGTCCGCACGCCGGTGCGCAGGATAAAACTCTTGGTATCCAGCATAATACCGGCCAGCAGAGCTTCGGCCTCCGCCACGCTGATGCGCAGCTTGCCTTCCTTGAAATACTGCACCAGTTCGGCCACCATTTCGCTGGCGGAGCTGGCATACGGCTCGTGGAAGAAGATGATGGCGTTATCAATGTGCTCCACCATCTTGCGGTGGTGGTCAATGACGATAACATTGCGGCAGGCTTCGTAGATCTCCCGGCTTTCCAGAATGGATGGGATGTGGGTATCCACTACCACCAACAGGGTATTGCGGCCCACCATATCCAGCCCCTGCGCCGGAGAAACAAAGGCGTCCTCGTAGCGTTTATCCTGCTGCAGCATGTGGCGGTACAGCGGCTGCGCCAGGCTCTTTTCGGTATCCAGCACAATGGAGCAGGGCTTGCCCAGCGTGGAAAGGCCGGCGTACATGCCAATGGCCGCGCCCAGGCAATCCAGGTCGGCAAAGCGGTGGCCCATGATGAGGATATTATCGCAGGTGGTGGCCACTTCGGTAATGGCGTTGGCCATAATACGGGCGCGCACCTTATTGCGCTTTTCCACCCCGCGGCCGGTGCCGCCAAAAAACTCATAGCCGTTCTTCTGCCGCAGCGCCACCTGGTCGCCGCCGCGGCCCAGGGCCATATCCAGCGCCTGGCGGGAGATGGTCTCGCTCTCATGCAGGCTGGCCGCCATGGGCGAAACACCGATGGACATGGTCGCGTTGTTGCGGTCGCCGGTATCCACTGCCCGGATGGCATTGAGAATGGGGAAGCGGTCCTCAATGACCCGCTTCATATAGCGCTCCTCCACCACTGCAAGGAAGCGGTCGCGGTCCAGCTTTTTTACCAGGCCGTGGTTTTCCTCGGCAAAGGTCTCGATGATATGCTCGATCTGGCCCATGGTGCGGCTGCGCTCGTTTTCCTTGGCATCGGTAAACAGCTCGGAGTAGTTATCAATGAGCATGGTAAGCACATAGGGCCGGGAATCAAAGTATTCCTGGGTATAGTGCTTCAGGTCGTTATCATCCACCAGGCAGATGATGGTCAGCGGCTCCTTGGTGGAGCTGGAGTGCATGAGGAACACGGTGTAGTGCCGCTCCCCTATCACGATATCCCGGCCTTCGGCGCTGCTTTCGGCCTGCCAATCCAGTCCGGGTACCAGCTCCGCTATATTATGCCCAAACAGCTCCTGCCCGGGGAACACCCCCTGCTTGGCGGGGGGATTGCTCCACACCACCTCACCGCTTTCCCGCACGATAAGGGACGGCATGGGCAGGGACAGCACGGCGTCGCTCATGATGTGCTCCAGCGAATCCTTCAATCTTCCAAAGCGGCGGCGGTTCTGCCGGGTGATAACGGTCATCCAGATGATGCACCCAAGGGAGAGCAATGCCCACGCCCCCAGGCAGATATAGAACAGGGTCATATCGTAGCGGGAGGTGACAGCGGCCATCAGGCCGCAGGCCACTATCAGCACCGCAAGAATAGGACGATATTGGTTCAATCGTTCCTGCATAAGATCCCTCCGTTTCGGTCGTTGGATCAGTCCTGCCGCGGGTGCGGCCGGGAAAAATGGATATAGCTTCTCACTTTACATTTTATTATACCACGCCCGCCCGCAAAAGGAAAGCACTATCTTACACGGGGCGGGGTTTTCATTTGGGCGCCGGTGTGCTAAAATAGCAGCAGAAGGAGCCTTCGCTTTGCATGGACACCGGCCATACATCGGGCGCCCCTCCGCTTTAGTCGTGCTGACCCTTACGGGCAGCCCTCCCCGCTGCGGAGCGCCCGCCTTTCTCCACCCGCAATGCCCATGTTTTTCCGCGAAGGTATTTGCTGCAGCATCCCGGCTTCCTGCGCCCCGCGCCGTGCTGCCCCCTACGGGGGCGGCCCGAACCCCCCCCGACGGGGGGGGCCGGCCCGCCCGAGGGGGCCGCCCCGCGGGGGGCGGCGGGGGGCCCGGGGGAAATGTTGAGATGGGGGGGGGCGGAGTGCGGCGTGGGCGACACTATTATGGTGAAAGCCGGTTGGGGCGGCATCACAAAAGGAAGGTGCGTTATGACCATCACCCAGCTGGTGACCCAGGCGCAGGCAGGCAGCCGGGCTGCCTTTGGTGAGCTGTACGAAAGCCTGGCCGGCGACCTGTACCGCATGGCGCTGTATACCCTGGGCAGCGGCCCGGATGCTGAGGACGCCGTGGCGGATACCTTTGCCGAAGCGTGGAAGGGCATAAAAAATCTGCGGGAGCCGGAGGCGTTCCGCAGCTGGATGTTCCGCATCCTTTCCGCCCGGTGCAAACGGCAGGTCGCCCAAATCGTGGCCCGCAAAAAGGAAATAGACCTGGACAGCTACTACGAAACCGCCGAGGAAGCAGCGCCGGAAACAGCCACTCGCCGGGCGGAGCTTAGCGAAGCGCTGGGCACACTCTCCCCGGAGGAGCGGCAGATCGTGCTGCTCTCGGTGCTGGAGGGCTATACCACGCGGGAGATTGCGAGCATGCTGGAGATGCCGCAGGGTACGGTGAGCAGCAAGCTCTCCCGTTCGCTGAAAAAGCTGCGGCTGCAATTACAGGATACCGATGGAAAGGAGGCGGCAAGGTGAAGGACGAGCGTAAAACAGAACGGAATACCGAGTGGAACGACGAGGCGGAAGCTGACCGCGACTTTCTTCGGGAAAAGCTGAAAAATGCGGGCGATCCGGCACTGCCCGCTTCCCTTTCCGCTGCGGCGCTGTTTGAGCGAATGGACGCCGCAGATCAACAGGCTGACGCTCCAAAGAAAAAGGGGGGCGCGATATGGCTGCAGTGGCGGCGCTGGGGCAGCATTGCCGCTGTGCTGGTACTGGCGGCAGGCACTGCATTCCTGTTGCAGAACAGCTCCTTGCAAAACAAGGCCTCGCAGGACGAGTCGAGCTATGACGCGGCATTGGCGCCGAATGAGGCGGAGAACCGCGACCTGTGGAACGGCTCCGCCGGTGAGGTGCCGGAGACCGGCGGCCCGGGGACAGACGGCCTGATGATGGCTCCCCCGCCGAACCCTACCACGGCCGGCGGCGACAACAAGAAAACAGAGAGCCGGCCCGACGGCTACTTCGGGGCTTTGGAGAGCGAGATCATTGCGCCGACGGGAGAGCTGCCCACCCCCGACCTGACGGATTTTGACGCGATGGCTGCGGTTTCCTCGCAGCTTTTCGGGGGAGACTATGACCAGGCGATCGCCATGTTTTACGATAGCGGCGAGCGCTGGGAGGGCTGCGAACTGCCCACAAGCTGCGCCCACTATTTTATGCTGGATAAGACGCTGTACGGCTTCTTCCCGGAGGAGCGCCGGGTGGTGGATTACAGCGGAGCATGCGCCACGGTGCTGAATGAGGACGAGGCGGCGATGCTCTCGGCGATTTTGCAGATTGAGTTTACGGCGAAAACCGAATAATGGATTTCCCCTCGCGGCGGAGTGAGCGATCACCCCGCTGCATTTTTTACACCCTCGCAGCATATCATGCCGGTAGTGGGGACAAACATTCCCCAGCCAGTGCAGCATCCCGGCGCCGCGCCCCCGCACGGGCGGCCCGCCCCTATGGGGCGGAGGAAGCGGTACCCCCTGTGGGGGCACCGCTTCGCGGGGCGCGGCCTGCCAGGGATTCTGCCCCGCACATTCCAGCCATGGAGGAAAAGCCTATGAAAGCCGATTGGGGACTGCTGGGCGGCGCTGCCGCCGCTATGCTGGCGCTGCCGCTGCTGGTACTGGCCTGGAGCGGCACCCCGCTGGGCACCGGTCTGCCCGGCGGAACCACATCCGATCCAACACCGCAGCAAAGCAATATCCTCCCCGGCACCGACCGCGAGGAACCGGAAGAGCCACCAGCCGATGCCCTCTCTGTCCTCCCCTCCTTCCGCATCCTGGATGAAACCACCGGCCAGGTGGCGGAAATCCCCGCGGCAGACTATGTGGCTGGGGCCATCGCGGCGGAAATGCCCGCCTCCTACGAAGAAGATGCCCTCATCGCGCAGGGCATGGCCGCCTACACCAATGCCCACTACCTGGCGGCACTCCGCCGGGCTGATCCCCCGGAGGAGCTGAACGGCGCCGATTTTTCAGCCGATCCCGCCAAGCGGCTGGGCTATATCACCGATGACACCATGAAAGCCATGTGGGGCGATCACTACAAAGCCTACCGTGAAAAAATCACCAAGGCCGCCGAAAAAGCCATGCAGTATCTCATCACCTACGAAGGCCAGCCCATCGTGGCGGCGTATTTTGCCATCAGCGCCGGAAAAACCACCGAAGACGCCGGAAATGTGTGGGAGGGTCCCCTTCCCTACCTCACCCCCGCCGATAGCCACTGGGATAAAGAAGCCGCCGGGTACCGCAGCACTGTCACCATCACCGCCGCCGAGCTGCGCAAAAAACTGACCGCCCAGTCCATCCTCACCGGACAAAAGCCGGAAGAATGGCTCAAGGTCCTCACCCGCAGCGAAGCCGGGTATGTCACGGCGGTGCAGGCCGGCGACCGCGTGCTGACCGGCCAGCAGCTGCGCACCCTGCTGGGGCTGCGCAGCGCCGCCTTCACCGTGGAATACAAAAACGAGCTTTTCACCTTTGATGTGCTGGGCTACGGACACGGGGTGGGGCTCTCTCAGGCCGGGGCACAGTACCTGGCACAGCACGGCAAAAACTATCAGGAGATTCTGCTGCACTACTACCCCGGCGCCGCCCTTACCCCCGCCGCGCAAAAATAATCCATTTTCCGCTTGACGAACCCCCTCCCGATATGATAATATACTGGAGTACGATATAAAGCCGTGGAGAGGTGTCCGAGCGGTTTAAGGAGCCGGTCTTGAAAACCGGTGACTCATCAGAGCCATGGGTTCGAATCCCATCCTCTCCGCCAACACCTCCGACAGTAATTCGTAGCCCTTGGAGATGTACCCAAGTGGTGAAGGGGCTCCCCTGCTAAGGGAGTAGGGTGCGAAAGTGCCGCGAGGGTTCAAATCCCTCCATCTCCGCCAAAGAAAAACCCGCAGAAATGCGGGTTTTTCCTTTGTTCATGCGGGTTTTCAGTATTTTTAGCCTTTGCAAATATTGCTGTTTCTTGCGGTCTTTTTGCATATAGGCTACACAGAAACTACACAGTAAAATACCCCCTCCAGTTACGGAGGGGGCATCTCTTTACCACACCTTCTCTGACACTCCGAGTGCCTCGTACAAAAGGTGCTTTTGCTTTGTGCTTGCGCCTGGAACGGCCCCACCACAATATTTCTGCTTTCCATTCCCTGCGGAATGCCGGAAGGCAGCGCCGCCATCTCGGCCAGCACAGCAAAAGCTCCCCCGGCGCGGGAGAGCTTTTGGGAGAATCACGGATTACTTTTTGCGGGCGAGGACGGCCATGCCAAGAGCGGAAACGGCCATGAGGGCCACGGCCGCGGCGACGACATCATTGGCACCGGTGGAGGGATTCTTTTCGGGCTCGGTCTTGGGGGTGTCCTCGGCGGGGCGGTCGATGATGATGACGGTAGATGCGTTCTCATCCTTGCCGTTACCAGTGGGGTCAAGAGTGAGTTGTTTATTAGACTTCCATTCCATAACATCAGTAAGTTTGATTTCTTCCCCATTCTTGTTCTGGATGGAAGAATCTGCAGAAATGCTATCCCAGCCTTCAGGAATCACATACATGGCAGCGGTATTTGCGCTCTTGGTATTGCCGCCAACAATGAGCTTTATCGCATTGTTCTTCTGGTGAGGGCCAAAGTACAAACCAACATTCTTGGTGCTGGTATCGCCATCCTGCTTGGAAATATCAAATTTGTTATCGGTAGCAGTAATGGCTGTAGTAATATCCCACTGAGAAATAAACTCAAACTTGACAGGACGGGTGCTGGTAACCTTGTTGTTGGTGAAGGTAATGCTGGTGAGGGAGCGGAAGTCGCTTCCCTGTCCCTTGTTATCATCGGGACTCCAGTTACCGTAGGCGGGTCTGATCCAAGTGGGGTTGGAATTGTTGGCATCAGTCGTATTGGTGTAATTATTGAAACGGCAACTATTGAACACTAGGCTTTGTGTTGCCATAGCGCCTACAATAATGCCATTAAAAGTACAGTTTTCAAAGTCCACCTTGCCAAGCTGGCTCCAAGGGCTGGTGTAAAGCTGATAGTCAATGCTGATCACGCCATTGAAAGTAATGCCGCTAAATACAACATTGGTATAAGCCGGTACGGCAAGGAGCAGTTTTGTGCCGATATTATCGATGCTTGTATAGCCGGTAGTGTTGCTGGTTATGGAGCTACCAACAAAGACGACCGTTTTGCCGTTGGCACCATCGTTCCCATTGCCCAGATAGCCATTTTCGCCATAAGCGTTCATTTTGCTGTGGTCAGGAGTTTGGCCCACGGTATCATCGCGAACACCATTACCGAGGGTGCCATTGGTAGTATAACTGTAATCACCAACGGTGACATACATAGTTCCGCCGAGCCGTTCCTGAGCAGCGATGTAAGCATCACGAGTCATAGCGCCAAGCTGCTCCAGCGTATAGGGGTTGGACTGGGAACCAGCGTCATCCTCCGCCATAGCAGTAACCGGCAGCATGACGGCCAGCATAAGGATAGCCAGCAAAATGCTTAAAAACTTTTTCATTTTGTATACCTCTTTCTCTTTTTTATTTTTCCCGCAGGTGGGGTTGTGTTTGCGGAGCAAACACAAAAATATCCCCATGGGGATATAAGAACAGGATAAGACTACCACTTTTGGGCAGGGGATGTCAACCTAAATGAGAAATTTTGGGGAGGTGCACAAATTCTTGTGTAATTTTTATGCAAAACAGAAGAGCAGCGCCGCAGCGCTGCCCTTTGCAGGAGAAAATCCGGGATATCAAATCATTGCTCTGTTACTTGCAGAGGGGGCTTTCCTTGGGCCGGGTAAAGTACTCCTTGGTGAGTTTAAGAACGACCGGCGAAAGCAGCGCCACTGCAATGAGGTTCGGAATGGCCATCATACCATTGAAGGTTTCGGCGATGCTCCAGAGGAGATCGAGCTTGACGGTGGCACCGATAATGGCAACCAGGGAATAGATGACCATGAAGGGCTTGATGACCTTTTCACCGAAGAGGTACTCGCTGCAGCGGGCACCGTACAGGCCCCAGCCCAGGATGGTGGTGAAGGCAAAGCAGCACATGGCCACGGCGGTGAAAATGGTGATCCAGTTGCCATAGGTGCTGGTAAAGCCGCTGATGGTCAGCTCGGCGCCGGCCGCCGCGCCAAAGGTGATGGGAACGCCGCTGCACAGGATGACCAGCGCGGTGAAGGTGCAGATGATGATGGTATCCACAAATACCTCAAAGACACCGAACAGACCCTGCTGCACCGGATCATTGACCTCGGCGCCTGCATGGGCAATAGAGGCAGTACCAAGACCGGCTTCATTGGAGAAGATGCCGCGGGCAACACCCTTTTGTACGGCGGTGAACATGGCGCCTACTACGCCGCCGGTCACAGCGGTGGGATTGAAGGCGCCCTTAATGATGGAGGAGAACGCCGCAGGGAGATTCCCGATGTGAACAATGATAACGCCAAGACCCAGCACCACATACAAAAGCGCCATAATGGGCACAAGACGCTCCGCCACGTGACCGATGCGCTTGATACCGCCCAGCAGAATGAGGCCGACCAGGATGGTGATGACGATGCCGAGGATGAGATTGAGGGTGGCAGTGCTGCCGGCTTCCATCACGCCGAAGCTGATGAGCGCGGTATCAATGGAGGCAACGATGGTATTGACCTGTGTGGCGTTACCGGTGCCGAATACAGCAAAGACACCGAAGATGGCGAAGAGCACGCCCAGCCATTTCCACTTCATGCCCAGGCCGTTCTGGATATAATACATGGGGCCGCCGACCCAGTCGCCGTGTTTATTCTTCTGGCGGTAGTGGACGGCCAGCGTAACCTCGCTGTACTTGGTCACCATACCCAGCAGGGCGGAGATCCACATCCAGAAAACAGCGCCGGGGCCGCCGATGGCGATAGCGCCTGCCACACCGGCGATATTGCCGGTGCCGACGGTAGCTGCCAAGGCGGTGCAGACCGCCTGAAAAGGGGTGACGGCGCCGCGACCAGCCTCGGTGGAGCGATGGAACAGCTTACCGATGGTATTCTGCCACACGGTGCCGAACTTGCGGAACTGGAGGAAACCGGTGCGGATACTGAGGTACAGACCCACGCCGAAGATGAGCACCATGGCGGGCACACCCCACACGATGCCATTGACGGTAGAATTGATACTGCTGATGGTTTCAAGCATTTACGATACTTCCTTTCTCTACACAATTTTTTACGGGATTTGTGCGGGAAAGGGTATAAAAAAACGCCCCCGCCCCTGCACTTCGGCATAAGGACGAAAGCGAAAAACGCCTGCGTGGTACCACCTTACTTCGCTCCGCCCTCGCAGGCGGCAGCCTTATGGGTGCCAAGGACACCCTGCCGCTGTAATGGGCGGCGCCCAGCGCAGCCTACCGGGGTTTCCTTTCGGTGCGCGGCTCCGGGAGAGCTTCATACAAAACCACACCCGCGCCTCTCACCAACCGGCTGCTCTCTTTGGGGGATCTTTGTACTACTAATTCCCTTCGTTGCTTTTTATTATGTTGCATATTGTAGCGGATGAAAGCGGGAATGTCAACGGGTTTGACGCATTTTTTGTAGTTTTTCCAAATCATAAATTCATCTTAGCTGGCTTTTTGATAAAAAAGACGGTAAAAAGGCTGGAAATATGAAAGTTTCTCATTGAAATTCCTGCAACATGGAGATTTTTTGACGGAAGCCTTGCTATAACTATACTGCTGTGGTATAATATAAGCAGCCGGAACACCCGGTGAGAAAGGATGAAAAATGATATGGCAATGAATATAACCGAACTGCACGCGGAAAATTTTGAACAGGAAGTAGTAAATGCCGACCGGCCGGTGTGCATCGACTTTTGGGCGCCGTGGTGCGGTCCCTGCCGGATGCTTTCGCCGGTCATCGAGGAGCTGGCGGCGGAGGAACCGGCCATCAAGTTCTGCAAGGTGAATGTGGATGACGAGCCGGGGCTGGCGGCCCAGTTTGGGGTCAGCAGCATCCCGACGCTGATCTTCAGCAAAAACGGCGCGCTGACCGGCCGCACGGTGGGCTTCCGGCCCAAGGCAGAGCTGCTGGAGCTGATCGACGGGATCAAGGACTAAAACTTTATAAAAATACCCCCGGTCACTACGGCCGGGGGGTGTTTTTCTTTATTCTGTTTATTCGGTTTTCTCCGGGGCGGGCTGTTCCGCGTACTGGTGCGGGGTACCGCTGCCGGGGTAGCAATCCACCAGGGCGTGATACATCAGCGGCCACACATGCTCGCTGACATCCCTGGTGCCGCGGTGCTCGCTATCGTAGGGCAGCACCTCCAGTACCTTAAGATTGACGGTGGTGGGCTGCCAGGGGAAATTCTTAAGGATCTTTTCGGTATTTTCGATGACGCAGACCACGATGGGGACTTTGGCCTTTTGGGCGATCTTGAAAGCGCCATTGCGGAAGGGCAGCAGCGGCTCCTCGGTTTTATTGGTTTGGCCCTCCGGGTAGATGCCCATGGAAACGACATTCTCATCCAAAAGCTCCACCGCTTCATTGATGGTCTTAACGGCGGCGCGGTTATCCTCGCGGTCCAGCGGCAGGCAGAAGCACATATGCATAAGTTTATTGACGATGGGGATCTTGAAATTCTCCTTTTTGGAGATGAATGCCAGGGTGAATTCCGAAAGCTCCGCCATGGTGAGGACAGGATCAAAAATGGTGCGGTGGTTGCTGACCAGCAAAAAGCGGGTATCGTGTGGGATCTTCTCCCGGCCGGTGACATTGACCCGCACCCGCAGCAAGAACATACCCACCTGCACGATGTTGGTCATGAGCCAGTGGTAGAAGCGGGTCCTGCGGTCGGCGGGACGATCGATGCGGATGAACACCGACAGCAGCGCCACCAGCAGCAAAAAAACAATAATGCAGCCCAGTGTATAGCCCACGGCCAACAGAATGCCAAGAATGGGGCCGATGCTGTGAAGGATGCAGGTATAGACGGCCAGGCCGATACCCAGCAGGATGAGAATGGTGAGGATCAAGGGAGTCCCTCGCTTTCAGGTGGATGATGGATAAGAATAAAAAAGGAAAGATTAAGATTTCCTTAAGGTATAGTATCTATTCTATCGAAAAGATTTTGATTTGCAAGGGATTTTTCCGTTAAATTTTCGTAAACGATGGCATGGGCTTGCATTTTACGAGGTATAGCGGTATACTATTGGCGGAATAACCGTTCTGAAAATACATTTACAGGAGGTATTGTGATGAATCATATTGACGCAAAAGGCAAGGCCTGCCCCATGCCCGTAATGATGGCCAAAAAAGAGATGGATACCGGCTGCGAGGCGCTTTCCATCACGGTTGATAATGCCATAGCCGTACAGAATCTGAGCCGCCTGGCGGAGAGCCAGGGCTTTGCCGCCGAGACCGCCGAGGAGAACGGCTGCTATACCATTACCATGCACCGCACCGGCGCGCCGGCCCAGGAGATGCCTGAGGAGCTGCTGAACTGCGCGGTTCCCGCCGCGGGTGACTATGTGGTATTTGCCGGGCGGGATGTCATCGGTGAGGGCGACCCGGAGCTGGGCCATTCCCTTATCAAGATGTTCTTCTACACCCTGAGCGAGAAGCCTGACCTGCCTTCCGCCATCTGCTTTATGAACAACGGCGTGCGGCTGGTGACTGAGAACGAGCAGACCATAGAGCACCTGAAGGTACTGGAAGCAAAGGGCGTCAAGCTGATTGTGTGCGGCACCTGCCTGAATTTCTACGGGCTGACCGACAAGCTGCAGTGCGGCACCATCGGCAACATGTATGACATTGTGGAGACCATGACCAAGGCGGGCAAGGTCATCACCGTGTAAGCAAAAAGAAACAGCTCTTCCCCCGGCCGAAAGGTTGGGGGAGTTTTGCTGGGAGCGGGTAGGCGCAAGACGGCCGCAGGCCGCCCCGGCTGCGCCGGGGCCAGCGGGCTTCGCCCGCTGAGATCGCCCTTTGGGCGATCTGGCCTGCGGCCGAAACCAGTACCCAGCAGGGGCCGGCGGTGTCATATTTTACAGGAATGTGAACATTTTACACCATTTGCCCCGGAGTGTGGCATGACATCTTGATTTTATGAAGGCGGACCGCTATACTATTGATATTGAAAATTCGCCGGCACAAAATGCCGGCACAAATTATCTTTTTCCGAGGTCAACACCCTATGACAAAGCTGAAAGATTTTTTGCACAAGCGGCCCTCCGCATGGTATATGCTGTATATCCCGGTATATCTGCTGCTGTTTTTCATTGTGGAGCAGCTGGTACCCTCCACCTGCGATTACTGGGTGAGCTACCTGCCGCTGGATGATCTGATCCCCTTTTGCGAGTACTTTGTTGTTTTCTACTGCTTGTGGTATCCGCTGCTCATCGCCACGGCCATTTATCTTTTTGCCAATGATGACCACAGCTTTCGGCTGTACGGATGGTTTATCATCATCGCCTTTACCGGGACGCTTTTATTCTGCCTGATTTTCCCCAATGGACAGAACCTGCGCCCGGCCGAATTTACCGATCCGAACATCTTTACCTGGCTGGTGGGGCGGCTGTACCATGCCGACACCAACACCAATGTCATCCCCAGTATGCATGTACTGGGCTGCATGGCCGCCGTCTTTGGGCTGTTCCGCTGCCGCTGTACTCCACGCTGGGCCAAGATCGGTGTCATTATCCTGACGGTGCTTATCAATGCCTCCACGGTGTTCATCAAGCAGCACAGCATCCTGGATGTTATCATCGCGCTGATCGTCAGCGTGGTGCTGTACTTTGTGGTATTCCGGTGGATGGATAAACGCATCGGCGGCACACCGCTGCCCCTGCCGGAGGATGCCAAGACCTGATCCCGCAGAACAAAAGAAAACCTCCCCTAACTTTCCGGTCAGGGGAGGTTTTTGCGTATTTATTTGTTTTGGGCCAGCCAGTTCATGCGGCCGATGTGTATTCCAAGAAGCCCAGTTAGTTCCTCCATTATTTTTCTTTTGTTTTATGATATGCCAGCCGCTCGCCGCCATCTGCCAGGTAGATGATGCCGCACTGATGAAAGCCGTTTTTGGCAAGGCAGCCCTGCATGGGCAGATTGATGCGATGGGTGTCGGCGCGGAGGTTGGGGTGCTGCTGCCAGCACCACGCCAGACAGAAGCTGCACACGCCGCCCCGGTGCGCCCCCACGCCCAGCCGGTGGATGACGCCGTAGGGTTTCTCATCCAGCCAGGTGCCCTGGTAGATTTTACGGTAGGTGGGTTCTTCCCCTACAGTGAAGCAGAATACTGCCAGCGGGGCGCCATTATCATCGCAGCAGAGATAGCTCTGCCCTTTGGTGATATCCTCTGTCACCAGTTCCCGGCTGGGGTAGCCGCCGCCCCACTGCTGGTCATTGCCGTTTTGGCGCATATACTGCCGGGCGTGGTCGTACAGGGCCATAGCGGCGTCTAAATCTTCTATTTGAGTGGAGCGAATAAACATCAGTAGTCTCTCCTTTGCGGGGGCATATTCTTTGTGATGGGGATACTATAGCACACGGGAGAAGCCGGTGCAAGGGGGAAGTATAGAGCTCACCGGCATTTCGCCCCAAAGGGCGAAATGCCGGTGGGCCCCTGCCCTTAGCAGGAAGCCACGGGGGTGCAGGGCGTACGGAAAGGCCGCCGGCGGAGCCGACGGCCAAAATGCTCATGTGCGGTTTTTAGATGGTTTCGTCCCGGCCAGCTTTCTGTCCGGCCAGCAGGGCCACCATGCAGGTAAACAGGATATACCCCAGGCCGATGTTCCAGTTGGGGGTCAGATCATGCAGCCAGCCCACCACCAGCGGACCTGTAGCGGCCAGCGCATAGCCTACCGACTGTGCAAAGCCGGAAAGCCGGGCGGCATCCACAGCGTTTTTGGCACGGAAGCCCATAAGCGCCAGCCCCATGCTGAAGGCGCAGCCGTTGGCGAGGCCCAGGATGATGGTGGCAGCGACCTGCGCCGCGGCCGCGGAGGAGGCCATCAGGGTGGTGATGCCGATGATATTGAGGATGGAGCCCAGCAGCAGCCAACCGCGCTGATCCCGGCGTTTACCGGCCAGGGTGGGCACCAGCAGCGATGGGGCCAGGCTGACCACCTGATACAGGGAGGTGACCATCCCGGCGGTTTGGCCGGCCATGCCGGAGGACTGCAAAATGGTGGGCAGCCAGCCGATGACCGCATAGAAGATAAGGGAATTGATGCCGAAATACAGGGTGACGCACCAGGCCAGCCCGCTTTTCCAGATGGGCTTCGGATCGGATGCGGTTTCGGCCGGGCCGGTGGTGCCCAGCCGCAGGGAGACATTCTTGCGCCAGATAAAACCTGTAATAACTACCGCGATGCCCCAGATCATCAGCGCGCCGTTCCAGCCCAAGCCGGCGGTGGAAAGCGGGACATTAAGCGCCAGGCCGATGGCGGCAGCCGCCACCATGGCCACGGTGAAGTAGGCCGTGACCTGCCCCACTCGGGTGGGATATTCCGCCTTGACCACAGCGGGGAGCAGCACATTGCCGATGGCGGTGCCGACACCGACGATGGCAGTACCGAGGAACAGTCCAAGGATGCCTGCGGTGCTCCTAAGCACGGTGCCCAGCAGGATAAGGCACAGCCCGATAAGGACGGTTCGGCCCTCCCCCAGGCGGCGGCCGATACCGCCGGTAAGCGGACTGACCACGGCAAAGGCGATAAGCGGCAGGGTGGTAAGCAGCCCGGAAGCGCTGCCGGAAAGGCCCAGGCTTTTGGTGATCTCCGGGAGAAGGGGACCCACGCCGGTGATGATGATACGCAGACAGAAGGCCACCAGGATGATGCTGAGCATCATAGTGCGGCCTGGGGAGGAAACGGTGTTGGTTTCAGCTTTCGTAATGATCCCTCATTTTTTACTTATTTTTATTGCAGTGGTATTGCCAGTAGATCTTATTGACAAGGCCGCCCAGCAGGATGATGGTCCCGATGAGATGCAGCCAGAGCATCAAAATAATAAGCGAGGCCAGTGACCCGTATACCAGCGTATACCGCGCCGAGGCACTGATCATGGTGGAGAAAAGGATGCTGACCGCCAAAATGGCCAGCCCGCCAAAGATGGCGCCCGGCAGAACCGGCAGCGCGGGACGGTTGTGTGGGGTGACGCTGCGGTACAGCAGCAGCAACAGCAGCATGATAATACCGGTGAGCAGAATAAAACGCAGCCAGGTCCAGCTGGCGATGATCTCGCCCACATGGAACCACTGGTCCAGCAGATCGATGAACCAATCGCCGGTGGCCACCACAATGACCGAAAGGTAAATGATAACCAGGAATACCGCCGAGTAGAGGAAGCACATCACCGTGTGGAGCAGGCCCTGATAGCGCTGCTGCCCGTAAAGATCCCCCATGGTGGCCATGATGGTACCAAAGGCGCCGGAAGCCGCCGTAAACAACAGGATGATGCCGGCCCACAGCATGGCCTGGGAGTAGTTATCGTGAATATAGCCGAAGAAGGTGACCAGTGTTTCGGTCACCTGGGGAGGGATGACCTCGCTGAGCAGCTCTAGCAGCTCGCCGGTATCGATGCGGGTGCGGCCGATGATGCTGGCCACGCAGATGAGCAGCGGGAAAAAGCTGAGCATCAGGTAGTAGGCGAATGCTGCCGCGCTGCGGCCCATGCGCCTGCTGCCGTACAGGTCCAATATCTCATACACCTTAGTCAAAAACGGGCTCTTATCGATAATTTTCTGCAGGAATGGGGGCAAGGGATTCCCTCCTTTCTCCTAAATTCTACAAGCCGCCGGGCCCCCGCCGCCCCGCTGCCGGGCTGCGCCCGGCACCCGCCCGCAGGGCGGGAAGCGCCGCCCCCTGCGGGGGCGCCGCGGCGGGGCGGCGAGGGCCTGCGGCTTTATTCAAATTCTGTTTGGTGCTGCCGCGGCAGCGGATGCACTTAGCCGATGCCAAACAGCCGCTTGGCGTTCCGGCAGGTACTTGCGATGATCTCCTCCGGGGTCACCCCGCGGATCTCCGCCAGACGCTCCGCCACCCGGGGCAGCATGCTGCTGTCGCAGCGCTTGCCGCGGTAGGGTTCCGGCGCCATGTAGGGGCAGTCGGTTTCTATCAGCAGCCGGTCGGCGGGAACGGCTGCTGCCGCCTGTGGGGCCTTGCGGGCGTTCTTAAAGGTGATGGCTCCGGTGAAGCCCAGGTACATTCCCAGTGCCGCCACCTCCTTGGCCATCTCCACGCTGCCGGAAAAACAGTGCAGTACCCCGGCCGGGTGCAGCTCCCGCAGCACCTCTAATGTATCGGCGTGCGCCTCTCTGTTATGGATAATGACCGGCAGTCCCAGCTCCTTCGCCAGCAGTACCTGCTGCCGGAACAGCTCCATTTGCCGCTCCTTCGGGGGATTTTCCGCCCAGTAATAGTCCAGCCCGATCTCCCCGATGGCCCGGCATTTGGGGTGGGCGGCCAGCTCCTTCAACGCCTCCCGGTAGTCTGCGGGCGCATCGCCTGCCTGCTCCGGGTGGATGCCGGCGGCAAAGTACACAAAGTCGTACCGTTCCGCCAGTTCGCGCGCGGCGTAGCTCGTGGGCAGATCGGCCCCTATGGTCATTATATATTCCACGCCCTCCCGGTGGATGCTTTCCAGCAGTTCGTCCCGGTCGGCATCGAACCGTTCGTCATCGTAGTGGGCGTGGGAATCAAATATCCCGTTCATGGCTTCTCCTTTGGGAAAAAACGGGGCCGGCGGCAACGCTGTTGTCCCGGCCCCGCAATTTATATCCTCTGCTCAAGGGTGTATCAGCACAACTTTGCACCGGCAGGAATCGCATCATCCAGCATCAAAAGATGCAGGCTTTCGCCCTGCTCGGCAGAGATAAGCATGCCGTTGGATTCCCGGCCCATCATCTTGCGGGGCGCCAGGTTGGTGCACGCCACCACCGTCTTGCCTACCAGCTCCTCCGGCTTATAGTACTTTGCAATGCCGGAGAGGATCTGGCGGTCCTTGCCGGTGCCGTCATTCAGGGTGAAGCACAGCAGCTTATCGCTCTTTTCCACCTTTTCGCAGGCCAGCACCTTGCAGACGGTAAACTCTACCTTTTCAAAATCGGGGAAGGCGATCGGCGTCTTGGCGGGAACGCTCTCCTCCTGCGGCTCCTCCTTGGGGGCAGCGGCGGCTTCCAGCTCGGCCAGTTCCTTTTCCATATCAATACGGGGGAACAGCACCGGGCCCTTCTGCACCGTTGCACCGGCATGCAGCCCACCAAAGGCGGCAGCGGATTCCCAGGTGCGCTCATTCTCAGTGGCACCGCACTGGTCCAAGATCTTCTCAGCGGATTCCGGCATATAGGGCTTAAGCAGGATGCCTGCCAAACGGATGCTTTCCAGCAGGTTATACATAACGGTTGCCAAGCGAGCACGCTTGGTCTCATCCTTGGCCAGCACCCAGGGGGCGTTTTCATCAATGTATTTATTGGCACGGGAAACCAGCTTGAAAATCTCAGCCAGGCCATTCTGGAAGGCGAAGGCCTCCATCTGTTTTTCGTAGCTGTTCCGCAGCTCATTGCCAATGGCAATCAGCTCGTCATCAGCGGGGGCCGCTTCCCGTTCAGCGGGCAGGGTGCCGCCAAAATATTTTTCCACCATCGCCACGGTACGGCTGACGAGGTTGCCCAGGTCGTTGGCGAGGTCGGTATTGATGGTGCTGATGAGCAGCTCATTGCTGAAAACGCCATCAGAGCCAAAGGGAAAGCTCCGCATCAGGAAGAAGCGGATGGCATCCACGCCGTAGCGCTGGCACAGCACCACGGGGTCCACCACATTGCCCTTGGATTTGCTCATCTTGCCGCCCTCCAGCAGCAGCCAGCCGTGGCCGTATACCCGCTTGGGCAGCGGCAGATCCATAGCCATGAGCATGGCAGGCCAGATGATGGAGTGGAACCGCACGATCTCCTTGCCGACAAAGTGCACATCGGCGGGCCAGTATTTTTCCACATCGTGGTACTTATCATTTTTGTAGCCCAGCGCGGTCATGTAGTTAAAGAGGGCATCCACCCACACATACACCACGTGCTTGGGGTCAAAATCCACCGGCACGCCCCAGGTAAAGCTGGTGCGGGAAACGCACAGATCCTGCAGCCCCTGGTTGATGAACGCCTTCATCTCATTGACACGGGAGGCCGGGGTGAGGAACTCGGGGTGCTCATCATACAGCTTCAGCAGCCGGTCGGCGTACTTGGAGAGCCGGAAGAAGTAAGCCTCCTCCTCGGCATCCACCACGGGGCGGCCGCAGTCGGGGCAGCAGCCGTCCTTCAGCTGGCTCTCGGTCCAAAAACTCTCGCAGGGGGTGCAGTATTTGCCCTTGTAGGTGCCCTTGTAGATATCCCCACGGTCGTAAAGCTCCCGGAAGATCTTCTGAATGGCCTCCACATGGTAATCATCAGTGGTACGGATAAAGCGGTCATAGCTGATGTTCATCAGCTTCCACAGCGACTTAAAGCCGCCCTCGCCCTCCACAATCTTATCCACATACTGCTGCGGGGTCACACCGGCCGCCTTGGCCTTATCCTCTATTTTCTGGCCGTGCTCATCGGCACCGGTGAGGAACATGACATCGCAGCCCTGCAGGCGCTTGTAACGGGCCATGCAGTCGGTGGCCACGGTGCAGTAGCTGTGCCCGATGTGCAGCTTATCGGAAGGGTAGTAGATGGGCGTGGTGATATAAAACTTTTTCCGTTCCATATTTTTTACCTCCTGCGCAAATGAGCGCAATTCTTCATTATCAGTATAGTATAACACACTTTGCCGCCAAAGCAAAGCATTTTTACAGGGAACCGGCCGCTAAGGGGCGGCTCCCCCACCGGCTGCTGCAAACCGCAGGCACCGGCCCGGCGGGC
>ENA-UOJO01001902-UOJO01001902.1-human-gut-metagenome-genome-assembly--contig:-P57-NODE-1902-length-24564-cov-4.858460_pt1 | contig 24564 bp, 12 predicted proteins | sample MGYA00242351_ERZ723898 | MGnify/ENA metagenome assembly ERZ723898 | reverse complement strand
AATTCAAAAGAAATAAACAAATTATATTTAAGAGCAACAACAATTGTGGTGATTATTTCTATTATAGTATCTTTACCATTATCATATTATATTTTAAGGTATATATTTGCTGCTAGTATGGCAAAAATAAGTGGTTATATTGATATTTATGTAGGTGTAAAGGAATATTTAATAATGGCTTTCATGGGATTTGTTAGTTATCTTCTAATTAATTTACTTCATATAAGAAGAATAAGTAATATAACAATGGCAGAAGCTCTTAAGGATAGAGAATAATATTAATATTTTGTAAAAAATGACTTCTTTGTTTATTTGAAGTCATTTTTTTTTTTAGTTCTTTATTGCTTTGTAAAAATAAATGTTATGTGATATGGTTAAAATGGTATATAATAATAGAAAAGGGAAATAGGGGGCATATAATGAAAAGGTTTATTTCAACATTTTTGACTACAATACTTTTAAGTATTTTTTTTATAAGCAATAATGTAGAAGCAATAGAAGCATTTGATTATAATGATGTTGGCAATGTTTATAGTAATGGAGAATTTACATATTGTGTAGCTTCATCAGGAATTATAATTACAAGCTATGATGGAGATAGTAGTGATGTTACAATACCAGATGAAATTGATGGCAAAACTGTTGTAACTATTGATTGGAAGGTTTTTCATGGTAAGGAGGAACAAATAAAAACTGTTACTATTGGGCAATTAGGAGGTTATTATTGTTTAATGTTTAATGGCCTTACTAATTTGGAAAATATATATGTCGATGAAAATAATGGGTATTATAAATCAGTGGATGGTATATTATATAGCAAAGATATGAGAAGTATCTATAGATATCCAGCAGCAAAAGGTGACAAGGATTACACTATAAAAGATGGAGTAGATACCATTGATTATTATACTTTTTATGATGCTCATTTAGATAATATTTATTTGCCTAATTCCATAACTAGAGGAAAGTACATTGCCTTAGATAGCAAAACTAATTTAATAAGAAAATATTATAGTGTGGGAAATATTTATGTAAGCTCTCTAGGTAATATTGTGGAGGGAAAGCCTGTAAATATATCCTTTAGTATGTATAATTATGAAAATTCTAATAAAATACAAGGCCTTTTAGGAAATATAAAAATTGAAGGGGAAGATGGATTTACACAAGATATTAATAAAATAAAAATTAATGATAAGGGTATGGCAATTATTTCATATACTTTTCCTAAAAAGCAAAAGTACAAAATTACTGCATGCTTTACTGATGATTTTGCTAAATGTTTACCTAAGTGTAAAAATGTAGATGTTATTGGTGATAATTTTACTTATAATATGAGTGTAACTCCTAAGGATACCTCAAGTATAAATGAAGAAGTTAACTTAACTTATAATTATGGAAATAATAGCTTATACAGCTTTAGTGTGGAGCATAATGGAAATGTTCAGGTGTTAAGTGATTTTTCAGAAAATAATTCATGTAAATGGGTGCCAAAAGATGGGGGCATATATAGTTTATATGTTACTGTTAAGCTTAATGATGGAACTATTTCAAAAAGGGCTCTTGCTAGTAAATATATTGTGCCTTATACTGGTTATTCTTTAGATGATATGAAAAATATTATGTATAATAACATTATTAATGGTGATACTTTTGATGCTAATTTGTATGTGAAAGATGCAGATTTATTAGGGGAAAATGAAAAGGAATATTTAAGGTCTATTGCCTGGGATGTTTGTTTTAATGAGGATGCCATATCAGAAAATGGTTATTTAAGAGTTTCTTATAAGAATAAAATTTATAGGATTAATCTTCCTTATTCAAATAAGGATATTGAAATAAATAGAAAAGTAAAAGATTTTAAGGATAAATATATTAAAGATAATATGTCTGAACTTGAAAAAGAACTTTCAGTTATAAAATACGTAAAAGACACCTGTAAATATGATTATGATGCAGTAAAGTGGAAGGAAGATGGTTCACAAGAGTCTGAAAATGAAAATCATAAATATGATGAAAGTTACACAGCAAAAGGCGCCTTTATTAATGGAAGGGCTACATGCAAAGGGTATTCAGAAGAAGTTAAAATTTTATTAAACAGCGTTGGAATAGATTGTAATATAATAAATAGCAATAATTTAAATCATGTATGGAATATTGTAAAAATAGATGGTGAATATTATCAGCTTGATGTAACATGGATAGATACTACAAGTAATGGTACAGATAATGACTTTTTTAACTTTAGCAATTCAGATACAAGACATCAGGCAGATGATATATCTAACTTAGACTTATATAACAAGTGTACAAGCAATAAATATGATAATTTTATAGTAGCTAATTATAATGTGCAGCTAAGGGAAATGGTTAATTTTGAAGATAATTACTTTTATATTACTGACGTTTATGGTAATAATTATAGTCACTTGAATTTTAAAAAAGATAATATTTCCTACAATTCAGTAAAATTCTCTACTGGTAAAATAGCAAGTGAATATTCAATTATGCAATATGATAAATATATGTATTATTGTACTAGACAAAAAGATGGTTCTACAAAATATCAAATTAGAAGAATAAATATTGAAACAGGAGATATAGAGAATGTAAAAGATATTAATGATACATGTAAATTAAGCATTCACAATAATAAATTAATTTTAGAATATTCAAGTAAAGAACCAGAAGAAATAGAATTGTATGAATTAGAAGATAAAAAATATTATAGTATAATATTTAAAGATGAACAAAAGGTACTTGATACACAAATTGTAACAAAGCCAGAAGAAATAAAATTTTATAATATGAAAGATAAGGAAGGGTATGTTTTTAAAGAGTGGAATGTAGAAAATAGTTCTTTAGGTACTGTTATAAATAACAGTGATGTAAATTATATAAATAGCAACATGGTATTTAATGCAGTATTTGAAAAAGTAGATGACAGTGATAATAAAGATGATAAAAATGAGTCTCAAGATGACAGGGATAATAATAAAAATGATCAAAAACAGCCTGAAGATAATAACAACCAAAATGAAAAGGATACTATAGAAGAGGATAATACAAATAATAATACTTTTGATAAATTATCTTTAATAAAATATGCAAGCTTATTAATTTTCTTTGGTTTATTTATGGTAGCTACAAAAAAGCAAAAGGGAGATAAATATGAGTTTTAACCTTAAACATTGTAAATATTTAATGATAAGTGTAAAATGAAGTAAAGGTATAAAAAATAGGGTTTATTGGAGGAGATATTATGGGACTATTTAGCAAAAACAGTAGTAATGTAAAAGATAGTGATTTAATAGATGAGCAAGAGTTATGTAATTTAATAAAGAATGATAAAATACCAGCTATAAAAGATCATAATGGTTTTGCTATTTTTGCAAGGGAATACGAAAATAGACGTATAATTTTATCAAATTATATTGTAAAGACATTAGTTAGAAATGATGAATTTGAAGATGTAGTTAAATATTTTAAAGATAAAAATTCAATAGATTATATTTCTTTATTTGAAGAAAGGTTTCATGGAGCAACTATGGTAAATATGAATTTAAAGGCAGAAGATACATATTTAGTTCCAATACATTTTCAAGGGGATGGTGACACAGAATTATCTGATAATAATATCCATTATTCTGAAAATGCAAAAATAATAAGTAAAGATTTAAGTAAAACAGCTACAAATATTAACGAAATGATATTTTGCCCAGTGAAGGAACCAAAAACAAACAAAGAATATTTACCACTTTTTAAAAGTGAAAAGGAACTTAGAACTATATTTCCTATTGAGCAATTTAGAATAGGTAAAATAACATATGAAGAAGCAGTAGATGAGGCAAAGAATTTTTTAGGGCTAGTATTTAGACCAACAGAAGAAAATTTTATTATATTAAATAATATAGCTGGATTATTTTCATCAGTTTCATACTATTCAAGATTATGCACTGATTATAAAAAGTGTACTGCATCAGAAAAAACTATTCAGGATAAAATAAAAAGATTACATACAATTAAGCCTAGTAAGCCTGAATTTAATCAATATTTTAGGGGAATTTTACAAAGTATTTCTGATTTAGACAAAATATATGTAGCATTAAGCAGAAAATCTATTAATTTAAAAACAAGAACTGGAACACCTATTATTACTAATAAAAATGGAACACCTTCATTATATGTTTTTTCTGATATAAGCATAGCAGAAAAATGGTCTATGCGTTATGAAAATTATCTTCAAGGTGGAATTCCACTTTTAGGTGAAGTAAAAAGGGAAAATGATTTTGATAGTATTTTTGCAATTGCATCAAGAATAGGTCCTGGCTTATGTACTTTTGATGATGGAAACTCCTTTTTAGTTTTTAACATAAAATTATTTATGGAAATAAATAATTTAGATAGTACCATTAAGCTTAGAGTTCCAAAAGCAGATGCAGATAAGGCAATCCTTAATAAAAATAAAAAGTTGCTTAATATAAATTATAATAGAATACATATACTTGGTATGGATAAGTTTGATAATACAGAATATACAGAATTAGAGTTTAAATAAAAAATGTAAGGGGAAGATTATGGGTTTATTTAGTAAATTAAAAAAACAAAAAAAAGACGTTGTAGATAAGGAAATAAAAAAAGAAAATTTAGAAAAAGAATTAGAAAAGGAAGATTTAAGTAAGCCTAAAGATTCAGTAGGAAATTTAGAAAAAGAAAAGCCAATTGATGAAACAGAAATATTAGAAACAATAAAAGATGAATCAATACCTGTTATAAAATCTAATAAAGGCGAAATTATATTTAGAAGAGATTATGAAAACAGAAGAATTATTTTAAATAATAATATATTAGAAACTTTAATTAAGAATAATCAATTAGAAGAATGTATAAGCTATTTAAGATATAAAGACTTAATAGACTATATTACTGTATTTGTACAAATGAATCAAAAAGTAGGTATGATTGATTTTTATATAAATGGCGAAAAAACATATTTAGTACCAATGAATTACGCTGATGAAATTAATAATGTTACAAGTATTGTGCCAGATGATAAAATTCATTATACTAAGAATGCCTTAGATTTAGAAATAAAAGCAGGCAAAAAAATAGAGGAAGATATAGAAGAAGGTAGAAGCATGAAATTTTCTTCTATAAAAAATCCAGACACAAATAAGCAGTATCTTCCATTATTTAAAACTAAAGAGGAGTTAAGAATTATATTCCCAAGTACAAAATATCGTATAGGTGAAATGACTTACAAAGAAGCTGTTAAATTTGCAAAGGAATTTGAAGGTGTAGTATTTAGACCAACTAAAGAAAGCTTTGTTATATCTAATGAAGTGGCAGATTACTTTACAGGAATTTGTGAATACAAAAAACCTTATACTAATTATAGAAAGTATACAGAAAATGAAAAAACCTTAGAAGAAAAAATTCAAAAGATAGGCATTATGGAAAAAGGATCTAAGGAAGCTGATCTTTATTATAAAGGTATACTTCAAAATATTTTTGATTTAGATAAAATGTATATAGCCTTAAGTAAAGATGATTTAAAAAATGGAGAAAGTATTCCTATTGCCTTAACAAAGGATAAGGAGCCTGCTATATATATGTTTTCTGATTTATCTTATGCAAAGGAATGGGCAGAACATTATAACAATATAAGTAATGCAACACCTTTAGTTGGATGTATAAAATCAGATAAAAATTTTGACAGTATATTTTCCATAGCAAAAAAATTGGGAATAACTCTTTGTATGTTTAATGAAGGCCAAACTCTTATAGGTTTTGATATAGGATTATTTATGGAAGTAAATAATATGCCTTATGATATGAATGTAAGGTTGTCAGAGGAAGAGGCAAAAAAGGTAATGGAAAATAAAGCAAATGAAGTTAAACTTAAATTCAACAGATATAATGTAATTGGAATGGAACAGGATGCAAATACTACAAAATATTATGAATTAAGATTACATTAAAATAGAAAGGAAAAAGTACATGGAATTACCACAAGAACTTAAAATAGCTATAGAAGACATAATAAGCAATATAAATCACAAAAATTTAATTGCAAATTCTGAATCAATAACACAAAAATATAAAAATGAAAGTGGCTTAGGAAAGCACCTTATTACAAGTAATGAAGAAGCAGGAACATATTCAGTAGTAAGAATGCCAGCTACCTTTGGGGCAGTTTATTCTGCCCTTAAATTTACCATGGAATTTTACAATGAAGAGATAAATTCTCTTATAGATTTTGGAGCAGGTACAGGTGCTGTTTCATGGGCTTGCAGTGAACTTTTAGATTTTAAGGAAATAACATGTTTAGAAAGAGAAGCTGCAATGATCTCTATTGGTAATAGTTTAATGAAAAAATCTAAAGGACCATTAAATAAGGCAAAATGGGTTAAATATGATTTAACAAAGGATAATTTCAATAAAAAAGCAGATCTTGTTGTATCATCATATGTGTTAAATGAATTAAGCAGTGAAAATAGATTAAATGCTATAGATAAAATGTGGCAAAGTGCTAATAAGCTTCTTATTATTTTAGAGCCTGGAACACCTACAGGATCATCTAATTTAATAAAAGCTAGAGATTATCTTCTTGAAAAAGGAGCCCATATAGTAGCACCATGTGCCCATGAAAATCCATGTGTTGCAAAGGATGAATGGTGCCACTTTTCTTGTAGAATTCCAAGAAGCAAAATTCATCGTGAAATAAAAAAAGCAGATGCTGCATATGAAGATGAAAAATTTTCATATATAGCAGTAACAAAAAAACAGACAGAAAAGCCAGAAGCAAGAATTCTTAGACATCCTATTATAAAAAAAGGAAGAATTCAGCTAGAAGTATGTACAAAGGATGAAATAAAAAAAGTTGAGCTTTATAAAAAGCATGGAGAACTTTACAAGAAAGCACGAAAATCAAATTGGGGAGATGCAGTTTGTATAACACCTAAGGATATTTAATATATCTTAGGTGCTATTTTTTGCTAAAAACCATATTAAACATATTGACAAGGTATGAATTAAATTGTATTATAATAACATAGTTAGTAAAAATTAAGGGGGATACATGATATGTGCGAAATTTATGGAATAAGTTCAAATAAAAAAATAAAAATAAATGATGATTTAAAAATGTTTTTTAACCATAGTTATAAGCACTGTCATGGATGGGGTCTTGCAACAGATGGAAAAGAGGATACTATAATAAAAGAAGGTATAGCTGCCTATAAAAGTGATTTATTAAAAGAAAAATTAAGTAATGATATTATAGAAAAGCTTGCTATAGCTCATATTAGATATGCAACAGCAGGTAAAGTAAGTAAAAAAAATGCTCATCCTTTTGTAAGAAAAGATATTTTAGGAAATGTATGGACATTAGTTCATAATGGTATTGCAACTAATGGAAATGTGTATAAGAAGTACAAAAAATATGCAGAAGGAGAAACTGATAGCGAAACTGTATTAATATTTCTTGTTAATAGAATAAATAAAGAAATTATTAAAAATGGCACAAAAAGTCTTACTACAAAACAAAAGGGTGATGTTTTGCAAAAGGCAATTAGCCAATTATCTGCTAACAATAATAGAATTAATTTGCTTTTTACAGATGGTGAAAATCTTTATGCTCACAGTAATTTTAAAAATTCACTGCATATTAAAAAAGAACAGGATTCAATATCATTTTCTACTGAACCATTAGAAAATGAAAGTTTGTGGCAGCCTATACAAATAAACACTTTATTTGTATATAAAGATGGTAAGCTTTTGTATGAAGGAAAAGCTCATAATAATGAATATTTCAAATTAGAAGAAGCTGAAAAAATAATAATATAATAAGAAATCTCAAATCTCTATTTTTCGTTGAATGCAAAACTAAGTTCCGTTTGCTATATCTTTGCAAGATTAAGTTCCGCTGATATTTATCCTAGAATTTTATATCCTATTTTTTAAAAAGTGCTGGTTTTAAATGCACTTCATCTGTTGGAACATGTTTAAGTGCTAGATTTTCTAGCAATAATTTATCCAATAACATTTGAGCTAGTTTAAATGGTGTGTTCACTAAAACCCCTTTAGGCAATATGTATCATATATATTCATGGTTCTTTTCAATAGGGGGCTTCTGATAAGAAGTCATTGGATTACAATAAAATATTTTAGTTCTTTGTATTCCGTTTTGAATCCAATTCTAAAACTTGAGGGTTAGTAAATTCTGATATGTTATCTGTTAATATAACAGGAAAAGAATGCAAAAAAGTTTTAGTCCTAATATTGCATATAGCTTATCTATAACTTCTTTTACTGCTGCTTGACTGTATAAATGCAAGCATTAATAAACAATTTCTAAATTGGAAGCTTAAAAGTAACTTTCCACTTCGTGTGCTGTGAACAGTATCCATTTCAACAACTTTTACACCTGGGTTTTCTTCAATATATTTTACAAAATCAGTGAATGTTCTAGTTACTTTATCAGCTGCATTTTTTATTATAGGAAGTTAAGAGCTTTTTCTTGGCTTGTACTTTACATTCCTTGGTAAATCAATATTTCTAACTATAAAAACATTTTTGTCAAAGTAATAATATAACGTTCTCTCAGAACAATTAAGTTCATGTTTATGATGTGTAAAAATATGAGATATTGATTGCCATTTAAAGATTGTGCATGTCAACACCAAAATGGTTCTTCCGCAAATATTCGTATTAACGGAAATAATATTTGTAAAAGCATTGATAAATGTACATTTAAAATATATGAACACGGATTTTTACGGAAGAACCACTTCCATATTACCATTTACAAGTCCATATTCTATAATAAGTCTGTCCTCTATTCTAAGACGTTCTCCTTTGCATAAATTTGACATGATTAGTCCTCCCAATATGATTAGGACAAATATCACATTAATTATATCAAATTCTTTGCAAGACTAATTTACGTTACGCTAAAAAAGCGGAAGTTATTTTTCCAATTAACCTTACTTTTTTAATTTGACAAATAAAAAAACATGTAGTAAAATTAATAAATTATTATCAATTTATTTACAATAAATACATTAAATGAAAAATAATAAAACGATAAATAATTAATGAAACATATAGATCAAGGTGATGATATATAATTAAAATAATTGATGAAGAATCTATTGTTAGTGATAGCCTTGAGATATATATACAAAATATAAGCTGACAAATGATTTTGTAATTAAAAAGCTTAAGGGAAAATTAAATGAATATTATAATAAAAGGGAATATAGTTTAGATAAAATTGTAGATGAAGTTCTCAATTAGTAATATCTGCTATTGAAGTTCATGTTTGCTATTTCCTGGGAAGATTCTAACACTGTTTATTATAAATATTTGAGATTAGGAACAGGTTTGTACTTTTCATATCCTAAAAGTACAGAAAAAAGATATGATTCTGCTATAGATCATTTATATAATACATTTAAGTCATCTGATTTAGAAAAGGTTTATTAGATGCTCTAACAAACTTTTAATTAAAGATAGTATTAAGTTATATAGAAATTTCTACTGATGTAAGAATGTAAACAGTATGATAAAGATTTCAAGGAAAATGTAACAAGATATTACAAGTAATATAATGAATTAAATACTATTATGATATTATCATCAAATAAGTTTGCTGTTCAATATATTATAATAAAGTTATTATATTACAAAAACGTGTAAGGGCTGATTGTGATTTCACTATTGAAGTGGTATAATTAAAATAGTATAATAAAAGATTAATAATCATATTTGGCTTTCTTATATAGAGTCTTATGACATTATTTTTGCAAATGTTTACAAAAATTGTTGGCTGATAACTAAATAAGCAAAGCAGATTTGAGAAAAAAGTAGGTATAGCACCAAATACAATGACGAAATTGTGAAAAAGTGAATATGTTGCTAATGCCTATATTAAGTAGAATATTTAAAACATTAGATGGTGATTATGGACAGATTATAGGATATATTCCTGATGGCGAAATAATCTAAGATGGGGAACAGAGGTAATTTACTATGGCTATTATGATGGATAAAAAAGACGAAACGTATAAAGGAGAACAAAAAGTATATGAGTGTATAGAATCAAATTTACCAGAAGAAATTGTATGCTATTACAATCGTGAGATTAATGGTAAACAATTTGATTTTTGCCTTGTGATGGAGCATATGGGATTATTAGTGATTGAAGTGAAAGGTTGGAACCTGTCAAATATTATTAGAGTTCATAACCCTGACTGTATTGAAACAACGTTGTATGAGGAACCTGTTTCATCACCCAAAAAACAAGCTAGAAGTTATAAATTTGCCTTACTAAATACATTTAATAATGAATATAATGTTAATCCTTTGATTATGGATATGGTGTGTTATCCATTTTTATCTGAGACTGAATATAAACAATGTGGTCTAAAAGTTGTATCAGAGCCAGAATTCACATTATTTAAAGAAGATATAGAAAATCCAAACAAGTTTGCTATGAAAATTGCAGGAGTTTATCAAAAAACTAATCAACCAGTATATGACAAATTAGTAGGAGAAGTATATAAAACTTGTAGATTACATTTCGAATCTTCAATTAAACAAGAAGATGCTATGATAGCTCCATATTCTGAACTTAGAATATATGAAAATAGTATTGGAATAACCGATATTGATGAAATAATTAAAGCATATTTTAAAGGAATAAAGCAAACTATATTTCTTAGTAATAAAGAGGAAGTGCAGCAGATAGCTCAGAATATCTATTCTAAGTTTAATGCATATGGTATTTATCTCAAGGGAAGAAACTTTATCATCAATTCAAAGCAGAAAAATAAAATAAAATGTTTTGATGAATATATTGGATTTTTTAACTTTGAAGTGTTCTATATTGACGATTTAAAAGAATACATAGATGGAAATATGTTCATTACAAATGGAAGGTTTTCTGTAGACGAACTTAAAGCAATTACAATCATAGCAGGCAAATCAAAGTTTAATCTTCAGCAGTATTTAGTAGAACATGCACCCATTGACAAAAACATAGTTGTAAAAGCAGGAGCAGGTACAGGAAAGACATATTCTATGATTTCTAGAATATTATATATTTGTCATCAATCTAGTGGAGCAGATATTCTTGATGTTAAAAATGAGATTGCAATGTTGACATTTACAACAGAAGCTGCAACTAATATGAAAACAAGACTCAAACAAGCATTTATGAATTATTTTGTCCTTACAAGAGAAAAGAAATATCTCGAAATAATTTCTGGTATTGAAAATATGCGTATTTCAACAATTCATAGTTTTTCGAATCTTGTAATTAAGGATACATCATTACCTCTTGGTATTGGTGTCGATTTTGCAACTGTTAGTGGAAGTTTTCAAAAACAAAAAATATTTGACAAACATTTTAATGAATATTTGAAAAAAAAGAATGACGAAGAACCAATGTTTTTTTCTTCAATACCTGGTAGCATATACGAATTCAGAAAACGCTTATTAAGATTTTCAGATATGTTATATAACAAAGGTTATGATATTAAAGATTCTACAGAGGATGTTTTTGGAGAAACAATTTCTGCAATGCCATATATGAAAGAAATCATACAGGAAGTAATTGTTACAACTGAGAAAGAATACTCAAAGTATTTATATGAGAATAATTCAGTTAATCTTGCTGAATATATGTTGTATTTGAATAAATGTGTTAATGATGAATCCTTTAACAAGAATTTATATCAATATAAATTTGTATTTATTGATGAATTTCAGGATGTGGATGATTCGCAGATAATTGCTTTCTTAGAAATGCAAAAGAAACTAGATTTTAAGTTCTTTATTGTAGGAGATTTGAAGCAGAGTATTTATAGGTTTAGAGGTGCCACAATGGATGCATTTAAAAAGATGGGCTGTGATTCAGAAGAGTGGAAAGAATATACTTTAAATATTAATTATAGAACAGATAGAAGGTTGCTTGATAAATTTGCAGTAATGTTTAAATTTATGGGAGACAATGAATTGATACCATATGCTGAACCTGCTGATTGTTTAATAGGTGTAAATGAAAACAGTTCAATAGCTAATAATGATTTAATAGAGATCTATTCTTACACAAAGGATGACGAGAAAGAAGACACAGTTTATAAAAAACTTTTTGAAATAATCAAGGAAAGAAAAAGTGCTATTGAGTCTAAAGAGTCATTTGATAAATTATCAAATGCAGAAAAAACTATTGCTGTGTTGGTGAGAACTAATTATCAAATAGCATCTATTTTACGAAAGGCAAGAAATGAAGAGGATATTATGATTGAAAGTGATTCAAATGGCGATTTATATAAACTTCAATCAAGCATAGACCTATGTAAGTTGACTTCTGCATTGTCAAATCCACGAAATCCAGTATATTTGTTTGATTTATTATTGTCGAATAATGTAAATATTAAGTTCCCTATAGAAAAACTAGTAAAACTAAATGAGCAAGAAAAAATGGATTATTTGGTTAATTGTTTAGACAAGTTTTATTTAAATACCGTAGGTCTTACTTGGGAACAATTGGTTTTTGAAACTCAAAGTAAGCCAATTTTAATGGTAATGAGAAAGATTTACAATGCTACAAAACCATGGAAAACATATTCTTTAGATGAAGCAAAACAAGTTCACTATAGAAGCAACTATGATTTAGTATTTGAAGATTTATCAAAAGAAGGAAAATATAATTATCTTACTTTGGATTCAATAAATGAATCACTTCATATTTTGATTAATATGGGTTCTGAAAAAACATCACGGTCTATTTCTGATGAAGGAGATCATGTGAAAGTTATTTGTACAACTGTACATAAATCAAAAGGACTTGAATATGACACTGTAATTATGCCAATTACAACAGATTCGATAGATACAATGCATAGAAATGGCTTAGATGTCACTTATATTGACGGAAAAGTAGGATATTGTATTAGTGTAAATGGCGAATCTATGGCTAATGAATATTTTTATACTGATGATGAATTAGACGAAATAAAAATGGAAGAGGCACGTATACTTTATGTAGCATTAACAAGAGCTATTAATAAGTTTTGTTGGTTTAATAAGACTGATTCTAAAGGAAATACATGGGGAAAACTATTGGAGGAAATGTAAAATGGGAATAAAAATATACACTTATTCAAATCCATATGAAATAGATTGTGAGCCATTTTGGAATGAAATAAAAGATTGTGCCCATTTTTGCGTATCACAAACAATGGTTAATGGTATGAATCAGACATATCCATTACTAAAAGCTAGACAACAAACTGCAACTATTAGGACTTTGGTAAATAGTCTGTATGAAAATTGGGATGATGTTAATACAAATGTTCGTCAAATAATGGAAGTAGATAATGCAATTAGCGAATTAAATTTACAAACAGCAAGCTTAGAGAATATCAAACGTTCACTTTTGTTTAATACAAGATCAATAGTTTCTTGTATCAGAATGTTTAAGGAATTGAGTATTGACTCAAACAAAATGAATAGTAATGAATTAAATATTGAGCAAAAATATTTAGTTGAATTATACAAAATAATAGATAAGAAGGAAAATTCCTCTTTCGGTTTTCAGAGAATAAAGTCTAAAAAAATAATAGAAAACGCAATTAATGAAGCTTTGAAATACCATAAAGAAAATGTAGATTTATCAGTTATAGACAAAAATAAAATTGTAATTCACGGGATACATCAATTTACGCCTGCTATGTTATGTGCAATAGAAGATATAAGTGAATACAAGGATGTTATTCTTTTATTCAATTATCAAAAGCAGTATGCAGCAATTTATGATACTTGGATGAATATTTATTCTGTCTTTGATTTGCCAATAAATAATCAAAGTGTAAATCAATTTACACCACTGCCATTGCTTATTAATTCATACAAATCTAATGTACTTGCGGATTATATTGGACATTTATATAATGGCGAATTTATAGAAAAAAATAAAATATTAAATGATTTAGAAATTATAGAATTTGACAACACAACAGAATTCGCAAATTATGTGGCAATGCTTTTTGATAAGGCGAAAACTATTGGTAATAAAAGGGGTAAATCTAAAGTCCCATTAGCATTTATGGAAGAACAGTTGTATTCGGCATCAGGTAAAGTAAATGATATATTAAGAGCTTATTTTCCAGAACAGTTTGGGGAACGTCATTTCTTAGATTATCCAATAGGCCATTTTTTTATATCTACAACTAATATGTGGGACAGTGAAAATAGATGTGTAAAAATAGACAATTTTTCAGATATAAAAGAGTGCTTAAATTCTGGTATCATTGCAGAAACTATTCATGGACAATTGGTTAGCACGTTTAATATGATTGAACCATATATTGAAAAAGAAAACACTATAAGTGGCATAAATCTCAAAATCGGCCAGTTAATTAAAAATGCGAATAAAAAACATGAAGACAAGGATAAAGTAGGTTATTTCATTGTTGATTTAGATCTACTTATAGAGTTAAAGAATGCATTGATAGAATTAGAGAGTATTGTTAATTCGTTTTTTGAAGATTTTGATTCTGGAAGTAATAACTTTAGTAGGTTCTACAAAAAAATAAGAAGGTTTATTATATCTAGAATGGAAGATATTAAAGACTTAGATGATGAGATGCACTGTGTTATTAGACGACTGTTGGATAGACTAGAACAATCTGATTTACCTGATACAGGAACCTTTAATTCATTAAAACAAACAATGAGTTACTATTTGAGCCAGGATGAAAATACAGCAAGGGGAGCGCATTGGATAGTAAGAAATTTTGATCAGATAGATGGAGATATTCTTAGGAGTGCTACACAAGATCCACAAAAAGTAACTTATCATTTTTGCTGTTTAAGTGATAAGGATATTTGTTCAAATAAGGATGAAAGGTTACCTTGGCCATTAGATATTAAATTTTTTGAATATAGTTATCAGGCTCTTGAATGGAAATATCAAGTGTTCCTCAAATCAAAAATGGAATATCACAATTTTAAAAGATATGCCTTAGTATATGGTCTCGAATTTAACAGAGTTGGTTGCAAACTTAGCTATGTTAAAAATGAAGATAATAAGGACAATGATGTATTTTATATGCTTAGTTTACTTGGAGCTAAAATAAGAAAGTATTCATCATATAACTCAAATACATATTTGGAACATTTATCACTTGAATCAGATGAGACAGAAATTAAAGAAGTAATCGATGCCATAAGTGATGAAAATCGCAAAAAATTAAAATTATGTCCTTATAGATTTGCACTTGAAGGATTAGAGCAAGGTCGTACTATTTTTCGTGATAGATTTTTGATACATACATATTTAAAAGTGCTTATAATCAATAGAACCAAAAAAGAGTTAGATGGTAAGCCATATAATGATCAAACAATTAAAAATGTGATTCAAGAACAATACGATATTATTGAAACAAGATTTCGTATATCTGATGAACTCGAAAAGACACAAATAATATCAGCAGTTTATAAAGACATATATGGTTTTATTAAATATATGAAAAAGAACAATAAGAATGAAAATTTATTTCCGAAAATTACATTAAATATGTTAAGGGATATGAAATTAAGAGAATATTTTCTTAATGTATCATTAAAGGAAATAAATCAGGAAGTTACAGACGATGATATAAGAGAAGCTATTATAAGCAGAAAATTTTATTGCATACATGGTAAACATTGTATGTATTGCGCTAGTAAGGATATTTGTCTTGAGTTTGGGGCAAACACAGGAGGTGAGTAGTTATGATAACATATGGAATGTTTGTTAGATGTCCAATTGATGATGAAAAATATTCGCGTGATTACGCAATTGGAAAAATTAAATCAATTGACAATTTTTCTGAATTGTTAGATGTTGAATTTTATGATGTTACAGGGATAGGGATTTTTTATTCAAAGCCAGAAAACAAAAAATATAATATTGCAGATGTTTCTCATTCTAAAATAAGAATAGGTGCTCAAGTACAGTATAAGAGAAAAAAATATGAAGTTAAAGCATGTAAGAAAAATATCAATGATGGTTTTTTTTATTATTATGTTCAATCACAAGATGATGTGATTGAGTGTTTGCCAGAGACAATGATTGAGTGTTCATATAACGATGGATATATATGGCCATTTGACCAGTTAATGCAATATGAGTTTCAGAATCCAATGTGGTTTACTGGAAGAAGCATTGTTAGTAAAACAATGAATATAATTAATAATTCATTGTACGGATTTAGTGAAATAGTAGGTTGTAAGATATATTTAAAGACACACCAGTTGAGAACTATCATGAGATGCTTACAAGATGGGGTATGTAGAAATATGATTGCAGATGAAGTTGGAATGGGAAAAACAATAGAAGCACTAGGAGTATTAAAGGTTTATTTGCATGAAAATCATAATTCAAAAATTTTAATTATTGTTCCAGATGCATTAGTTGAACAATGGCGAACTGAACTTGCTTATAAATTTAAAATATTAGAAGGTGTAGATATTAATAATAATGACATATGCTTACTTGGAATGAGTGAGTTAAGTAATTGTTTAAATAAATATGATTTTGTAATTGCAGATGAAGTACATAAGTATTTACAAGATAAAGAAATGTATCTAAATCTACTAACTCTTAGTAAGCAAACAAAAAATATTATAATGTTAAGTGCAACACCAGTTCAACGAAGAAAAGAAGAGTATAAGAAATTATTACAGTTAATACAACCAAACAGATATGCCATAATGACTGAGCAAAAATTTGAAGAATTATTAGAATTACAAGGTGATGTCATAAGACGTGTATATGAGTCTTTGGAAGATTTGGATTCATATCTAGAAGAGATTGAAGGTTGTGAAGATCAACATACGGATGATACCGAAGATGCATTTAATGATGTAATGAATAGTCTAAAAAAAATAAATAAATTGATTAATGATAATTTTTTTGAAGAAATATGTAAAAAAGTTGATTATGAAAATATAGATTTTGGAATTGAGGATATTCAAAGTGCATTAGCATATGTTTGTGAAAATTATCAATTTGAAAAATCTATAATTAGAAATAGACGAAGTGAAGATGAAGATTATAATATCCGACAATTGTGTGAGATTCCTTATGATATGCAAACAAATTTTAATAATACCGAATATAATGTATATAGAGAATTAGCAGAGTGGATTGAAACGCAAGAATTAAGTTATGATATTTATCTTGAACGATATAAAATGATTGTTGCTTCATTTTTTAGTTCAGCATGTGCATTTGAAAGAGAGTTGATTAGAAGTCAACTAGATGTGCCTGCACCTCTATTAGAAGTAGCAAAACAGTGGAAACAAGAAGAACTTAGTAATTGTGAAAAAATCAATGATTATATGGAAGATCCAACTGATTATATGTCTAGGATAAACACTATAATTGATTATATTGATCAAGAAGCTTATAAGAAAAAAGTCCTAATATTTACAAATTTTGATGATACTTTTGAAGTATACAAAGAAATATTGAAAAATTATTTTGGTAAAGAACATTGTGCATTTTTTTCGAAATATATGGAAACAGATGAAAGAGAATTAGGTGCATACAGATTCGAAACAGATGATGACTGTTGGATTCTGCTATCAGATAAATCTGGTGGCGAAGGGCGAAATTTTCAAAATGCAGATATTCTTATTCATATTGATATTCCATGGAGTGCAAATGATTTAGAACAACGAATTGGAAGACTAGACAGAATTGGAAGGGAAGAAAATAAACCTGTTATTTCGGTAGTCTGTTATTCAAAAGAATCATTGGAAGAAGATTTATTTAAATTTTGGAATCAAGGTATTGCAATTTTTACAAAGTCACAAAGTGGTCTTGAAATTATTATGAATTCTATGGATGAAAGAATAATTAATGCTGTTTGTAGTGATTTTAAGTATGGGTTAGTGAATATAATAGAAGATGTTGATAAGGAGTTAGATGTATTAAAAGAGACAATTAAGAGAGAACGTTATTTTGATTTGGCAGAGTATAAATATCAGGTCATAAATAGAATTATTGACGATACAAGAGAAATATATATAGCTAATGAACGTGAGTTATTTGCTAATTCTATGATGAGATGGTCTTCATTAGCTGGTTTTAAAGGTAGATATCAGGAAGATTCTTCAGTTCGCTTTGATGCATCGTCGTTTTCTTTGAAATCAGCACACAATTCTCTTTTTGTTCCACCAGATATTAGATTAATGATTGGTGATAGAATTAATCAATTACAAAATAGAGTTCGTTTACTAAATGGAGATAAAATGGTATATTCTGACGTTAATTATGTACAAGGAACGTTTGATAGAAAGAAAGGAATTGAAAATGATTATATTCATTTTTTTGCTCCAGGTGATGCTATATTTGACAGTATTGTAAATAATTCGATTAATTCATATAAGGGTACCTGTGCTGCATTTACTTGCAAGACAAACATGGATTGGAATGGCTTAATCTTTACTTGGGCGTTATATCCTGATGAAAGTATGTTGATGGAAAAAGGTATTTCAGTCCATTTAATAGATAAATATAGAGGTTTTATGCCTATAGAACAATTTCAATGTGCAATATCTATCACTGAAAATTGTATGCTCCCAGAAGAAGAGGTTTTAAAAATGTTCAATTATTTGATGTCATCAGATAAGGTGGATCGAAAGAGTTTTATACATCTTGGATCTAGATCTGGATTAAAACCTAATATTGAGGCATTTATAAATATGTATCCTCCCGAAAAATGGAAGAAATTAACGTGTGATAGTTATGGTAAAGCATTTGAATCAGCAAAAAATAAAATTAGTCTACAATTAAAAAAACAGTTAGTGTTGTTGAAATCAGAGTTATTAAAGAATAGCGGTGCAGAGAAAGCAACTTCTAATTTTTATAATAATGTAATAAATGAAGAGAATATACAATTAAATAAAACTATTTATAGGTGTTTTAGTAAACCTAGAATGGTTTTAGATTCAGTATGTTATGTGAGGATGATTAATGAATGATAATGAATTACATACCTTATTAGAGAACTCTATACAGAAAGGTAAATCACTTACTAAAACTAAAATAGATTTTTTTCCTAATGACAGAGAGGAATATATTTATAATAGTGCTAGAAGTCTTAGCTTGTTATGGTTAATGTGCAAAGAGAATGATATCTATAAAGTTGATTTTGAGTGTGCACTGCGAAACTATCTTTTGTTAGTAAAAAAATCAATAGTAATAAAGAATTATATACCTTCAACTAGATTTAAAGAATTTGGACTCCAAATAGATTTAAATACAAGCAAAATATGGGCTAATATGTTGTTACCTGATTTTTCTAATGCAGAATTGGTAAAACAACTATATATGCAAGATGTTACAAAAAGAAGAATAGATACTATCCACAATTTGAAAACTAATTCTTATATTGAAAGACTTACTGGTTTTAAATCATTTAGAAGCAATGAACAAAAGTTAGCTGTAACTGGAGCACTACGTACCCCTTATGGTTATTCATGTTTAGTATCAATGACAACAGGTGGTGGCAAAAGTTTGATTACTCAAACAATAGCTTATCAAGAAATCGGGCTAACTATAGTCATTGTTCCTACTGTTTCGCTGATGATGGATCAATATGACAATGCAAAAAAAATAATAAAGTCCAATGATGTAGAAAGTGAAATTTTTTATCATTATAATAATGAAAATTCATTGCAAAAATTTTATACATGTCTTGAAAATAAGACTGCAAAGATTTTATTCATTTCCCCAGAAAGTTTAATTAAGAACTCGAAATTAAGAGATAAAATTCAAAATGCAAATAATGAACACTATTTGAAAAATATAGTTGTAGATGAAGCTCATATCATTATTGATTGGGGCTCATCATTTCGAATTGATTTTCAATGTTTGGATGCCTTACGTAAGAATTTTTTGCGGACAAATAATTTACTAAGAACATATTTATTATCAGCAACATATAGCGATGAAACAATACGACAATTAAAGATGTTTTATGCTAGTGAAAATAAGTGGATAGAAATAAGATGTGAAAAATTAAGGCACGAAACAAGGTTTGATATAATTCAGTGTGAAAATTATGGCGAAAAAAATAGAAGAGTATTAAAAGCTATTGATTTATTGCCAAGACCTATGATTGTATACGTGAAATCACCAGATGAAGCAGAAAATTTAAAAGAAAGATTAGTTGAAAGAGGATATAATAATCTGAGTACATTTACAGGAAATACAAACAACACTCAAAGATTATCTTTGATAAAAAAATGGAAAGATGGACAATTTGATTTAATGATTGCAACATGTGCTTTTGGTGTTGGAGTTGATAAAAAGAATGTTCGAACAGTTTTACATACATATGTACCAGAAAATCCTAATAAGTATTATCAAGAAGCAGGTAGAGGTGGTCGTGATGGTTTACCTTGTCTTAGCTGTATGATATATACAAATCAAGATGTGGATTCAGCATTTAATTTTGTTAGCAAAGTTATCACAACAGAAAAACTTATAGGCAGATGGTTTAGCATGCTTAATAGTAACAAAACACAACCTCTACTTGATTCAAGATATTTGATTGATACCTATGTTAAACCTGATTATAATACTGATGAAGAATATATAGATTCAATAAGTAATAAAGATATTAATTGGAATGTATATGTTATATTATTTTTAAGACGAAATGGATTGATTTCAATTGATGATATTCAATATTTGAATAATAAATATGTTTTTTATGTTACTGTGCTTGAAAGAAAAATTTTAACAAATAATAATGAAACTATTTCTATTATTGATGTAGCAAGAAACAATGAGTGGAAAAATACAGAGAGAGAATTTTTCTTGATGAAAAAGAATCTTAATAAGGTTGGAAAATGTTGTTGGTCAGATATGTTTACAAAGATATATAGAAAAACGCATGATTATTGTGCTGGATGTAATGAACACATAGAAACTATTGATTTTGAAGACTCAAAGACACTAAAAGTTGATATAGAGGAACCTCTTTTGGAAGTAATGCCAGAATTTGACGATTATATGTATGGCACAAAATGTATGCTTATTATTAAGTCGGATTATAGCAATGATTTAAAAGATTTTTTATCGAAAGGAATTAATGTATTGGTTTCAACAAAAGATGATTTTGCTAGAGTTAACAATTATCATCAAATATATGACAAAAGTCTTTTGTTATGCAATTTTACAGATTTTATAGAGTTGGTATCAGTTAATCGATATTTTATGTCAGGCGTTATCGGAATATGTATTCCAGATGATGTATCTATACAGAATAGATTGGTTAATATTATTGAGAATAGCATAAAAAAATATAATATTAGATTTTTACTATTTTCTGAAAAAGATTATAAAATAAAAAACAAAGGTAAGCATTTGTCTGAATTGTCTATAATTCAACATTGCAGACAGGAATAAAACTAGGAAGGAGATATTTTGGAATGTTTGATAATAATATAAAAACGGAACCTATACCTGAAAGAGTATATGAGTTATGCAAAATGGTAGCTAAAGGTGATATTGAAGATAGTGTTGCAAGAGAAAGAATGGAACCATCAGGAATTAACAGTACTAGTACATCATATTACCCAAGTATTAGAGAAGTTTGTATAGGCGAATTAAAGCTCATTGAAAAAGAAAACAATACATTGAAATTTATTGCAGATAAGAAGATATTGAAAAATTTAGATACATTTAGACTGTATTGTAATACTATTGTTTTTAATAATCAAAATTCGGATTTCTATAAAATTACTAAATGTTATTTAGAAGCAAATGCTACATGGTTAAAGTATAAGACATTAACAGATGTAAATATTCGACGTGAAATACAGGAAAAAGCGGGTATTCAACTAGTAAGTGAACAGATGATGTTAGGAAGTAGATTTTGGATATCGTTTTTGGGATTTGGATATATTCAAGAAGGGTATGCAATGTATTTTTTACCTAATATGCATATTGCTTTACAAGACTATTGTGAGCTAGCAGAACTGGAAAAAAACAAAGAATATTCTGTAAATGAATTTGTTGAAAAAATACATCCATATGCTTCTGTAGCCTTAGAAAGTGCAGAAGAAAAAAAAGCATTTAACATGGCAATGTCAAATGCGTTGAGACAAATGCATGATAGAAGAGAAATTATAATAGAAAATAATCTTGATAGTAAAGAAAAATGGAAACTTTATATGGATAGTACACATGAGTTTATAGATGAAATAACACATATAGTATATAAAGGAGTAAAAAGAGAATGAATAAACAAATTGTATTAAAAAGATTAAAAGATGTATTAAATGTTGATTCAATTAATAGTACACAAGCTGATTTCCTTTCCACTCATGTACCATTTAGAAAAATCACTGTAACAAATGATTTATCTGGAACACCTGTATCCGATTATATATCAGAAGAAGAGATATTTAATAGATATTTTAATAATTCAGATATGTATAATGAACATCAATTAATTGTAGTTGATGGCTCAAGTGGTTCAGGAAAATCACATTTTATAAGATGGATAGAAGCAAAACTTTCTGCATTAAATTTACAAAATGATGTTGTATTGATGATTAGAAGAAATGACAATACTTTAAAAGGTACAATCAAACAGTTTTTAAATATAGAAGAAGTAAAGAATATTAAAAACAAAGATATTTATGAAAGATTAGTTAGAGCAAATCAAAATGTAAGTGAACAAAAATTTAAGTATGAAATATATCACAAATTTTTGGTCGAAATATCAGATGATAGAAATTCGCCTCTTTCATCAAGTAATCAGAAAAACTTTAGAGAACTTCTGTCAAGTTCTGAATTTGAAGAAAGAATGTTAATGGCAGGTGGTCCCATAGAGCGCATTTATAGTAAAATCGTTGATTGTAATATTCAAATTGAAGAAGATGTTCTTGCATTATTTGAGATTGAGGATTTTACACTTGATTATGATTTCAACATAAAATTGAAAAATAATGCAAGTAAAAAAGCTATTAAAATGGCAAATAAATTATTACCTGAAATGGATGGTAGTTTTCCAGATGATGAATGTAATCCCAAAATATTAGTAGAATATATGAACTCAAAGGTTGAACCAGTAATCAAGGCTTGTGCAGGTTTAGAACCAGGAGATTTTCAACAGATTTTCAAAGAAATTAGGCAAGAATTGTATTTACAGAAAAAAAATCTTATTTTATTAATAGAAGATATTACATCATGTACAGGCATTAATAGAGATTTATTGGATGCTTTGATAGTACAACATACTGGGGAAAATGCTAAAGATAATATGTGTAGATTGGTTTCTGTGATAGGTACTACAACAGAGTATTTTAAAGAATTTAGATCAAATTATTTAGATAGAATTACCACTGTGGCTACAATTGAGGATGGGTCAATTGGTAATAATCATGATGATCTTATACAGTTTGTGGCAAAGTATTTAAATGTAATGTCGGTTAGTGAGGAAGATATCCAAAAATGGCATACAGATGGTGCATTGGATTCGGAGTATCCTGTTCATACAGAAACAGAGGTAAACAATTGGGAGTATTATACATACCTTGGAAAGAAAATTAGTTTATATCCATTTACGAAAAGAGCCATAGTAAATCTTTATAATGCAATAGATGTTCATAAAACACCACGATATATTATTAGGAAAATAATTGAGCCTGTTGTAGATAGTATAATACAAGACAAAAAAACATTTCCTAAGTTTTTATTGTCTAAAAAACCTAATCTTAGTTTTGAAGTAATAGATCGTGTTAAAAGTACAATTATAAATATGCCTGATTCTGACATAGAAAAGTCAGTTATGACAGAACGTGTATTGGCAATTTTAAGTTATTGGGGAGATTGTACGCTTGACATAAGTAAAAAAGGATATTTGGGTGCGATTAACGTCAATGTATTTTCTGAATTTGGCTTAAGTTTGTTTGCAGAAAAAATACTGGGATACAAGATTAATGGCAAAAGCTATGCAATCGAACCACAAAATGATACGGGTAATGGAAATAACAATAGAGAAATGAAGTCAGAATTTATGCCTCCTGACCCTTTACCAGTTACAAAGTCAGAACAAAAAACTGTTGTTAATAAGGTATTTGAAGATTTTGTAAGAATTCTTTCGGAATGGCATTATGATAAGAAAAGCTTTACTAAAGTTTATCAAGTCAGAGACGAGATTAGTAAGTTTATTTTTGCTAATATTCCATGGCAGCAGGAAGGCGTTCCGTTGGTGTCTGTTCAGATGGTTGAAAAATCAAGTTTTGATCTTGTAGAAATAGAGAGACAAGATAAAAAAGTAGATAAAGGTCTTGTTTTGCTAGAAGATAACGATGAAACATATCAGCTATTGCTTGCGATTGGCAAAAGTTGGTATCTTGGTAAAAAAAGAGAAGGTAACATAGAATATTCTTCCTGGGATTTTGATGGATCGTCATCTAGCATTAGAGTAGCTACAAGTTGTATAGTAATAAACATAACAATATTTGTTGATATAGTACAGGCATATG
>ENA-UOJO01001896-UOJO01001896.1-human-gut-metagenome-genome-assembly--contig:-P57-NODE-1896-length-24595-cov-50.432315_pt1 | contig 24595 bp, 26 predicted proteins | sample MGYA00242351_ERZ723898 | MGnify/ENA metagenome assembly ERZ723898 | reverse complement strand
AAGAAGGAGGAAAAGCGAAATGCCAAACTGTAAAACCATAGCGATATGCAACCAAAAAGGCGGCGTGGGGAAAACCACCACGGCAGTAAACCTCGGCATTGGATTGGCTATGCAGGGCAAAAAGGTACTTCTCGTGGATGCTGACCCGCAGGACGACCTTACTACCTGCCTCGGTTGGCAGGACACGGACAGCTTGCCGCAGACCCTTTCCGATAAGCTATCAGCGGTAATGCGGGAAGAACAGCAAGACCCGTTCTCCGGCATTCTCAGCCACGAAGAAAAGGTTGACCTTGTTCCGTCAAACCTTGACCTTTCAGCGTTGGAGATGAGCCTTGTGACTGCAATGAGCAGAGAGAGCGTGATGAAAAACTATCTCAGCCAAGTGAAGGACAGATACGACTATGTGCTGATAGATTGTATGCCGTCCCTCGGTATGATAACGCTCAATGCTCTGACTGCGGCAGACAGCGTAATTATTCCCGTGCAGGCACAGTATCTCCCCGCAAAAGGTATGACGCAGCTTTTATCGACGATTGCCAAGGTGAAGAAGCACACCAATCGGAACCTGACAATCGACGGTATTCTGCTCACGCTTGTAGACGGTAGAACCAATCTTGCCAAAAGTACGGTAGAAGCGCTGCGAGAGAACTTCGGTTGTCGGATCAGGATATACCGGACGACCATTCCCATTGCCGTAAAAGCAGCCGAGGTTTCATCTAAAGGGAAAAGCATATACGCCTATGAGCCGAGCAGCACCGTGTCTAAGGCTTACACGGGTTTTACGAAGGAGGTGTTAGCCGATGGCAGGCAGAAAGAGCGACTTCACGCTTCCCACGAACACACTCGATGAGCTGTTCTCTACGCAAGAGGAACGGGATGATGCCAAGCTCAGTAAAATCCGAGATATTCCCCTTGAGCTGATCGACGATTTTCCCGACCACCCATTTAAGGTACGGGACGACGAGGATATGATACAGCTTGTGGAGAGCGTCAAGGAGCGAGGAGTCATTACTCCGGCTACCGTGCGTCAGAAAGAGGATGGCAGATACGAGCTGATTTCCGGTCACAGGCGAAAACGGGCTTGCGAGCTTGCCGGGTTTGAAGCACTCCGTTGCGAGGTCGTAGACCTTGACCGTGATGCTGCCACTGTGCTGATGGTGGAGAGCAATTACCAGCGGTCGCAGATACTTCCCTCAGAAAAGGCGTTTGCCTATAAAATGCGGCTGGAAGCTATGAGCCGTCAAGGAAAACGCACAGATTTAACTTCGGACCCAGTGGGACCGAAGTTGTCGAGAGAACGCTCAAACATTGAGCTGTCATCTGAAACAGGTGACAGCACCTCGCAAATCAAACGCTATATCCGTCTGACAAGTCTTGTGCCTGAACTGCTCGACCTTGTGGACGAAGGCAAAATTAAAATGCGTCCTGCGGTGGAGCTTTCCTATTTGGACGAGGACAGTCAACGGGCGGTGGTTGATGAAATCGACCTGAACCAATGCACCCCGTCCCACGATCAGACCATTCGTATGCGGAAGTTCTTCACAGATGGAAAGCTCACGCCGGAGGTGGTGTCCGCCATTATGGGCGAGGAAAAGCCAAACCAGCGTGAGAAGATCGTCCTGCGTGGGGACAAGGTGCGAAGCCTGATCCCGAAAAATATCCCCGTAAGCCAAACGGAGGATTATGTGGTCAAAGCACTGGAGCATTACAGTCGCTTTCTTCGTCAGCGGGCAGAGCGTGACAGCCGATAGGTACACGGAGTATGTTTCCTGCTGTCCCCTTCCTCACACTCCAACCCCTGAGAACTACCAGACTAACCGAAATAAACTATCTCCTGATTTATCTCTATCTCTCTAAGCTAAATCAATCTAAGAGCAAACGGAGTTCGCACAATTCGGAAAACTGCGTTTTGGCGGTATGATGAAAAGTTGCGCTTCAAAACGCACCTTTGTCGGAGCAGTTCTCATCGGGTAGAATGTAGTCGAAGGGAGTGAAGCGTATGAAATCCAAAATCGCAGTTCTTTTTCTCATTGTCCTTTTGTGCCTGACTATGGTTGCCCCTATGTGCAGGAGGATTGCGATGTGCAGGAGCCGTCCGACAATCTTGTCATCTATGGACACCATATGTCCAACGGTTCAATGTTTGCCCACCTTGAAAAGTTCAAGAGCAAAGACTTTTGGAGCGAGCATCGGATGATCACCTTCAACACACTGACGGATAAGCAGGAGTATGAGATCGTTGCCGTATTCCGCACGGTGGTCTACACCGACAGTCCCGAAGCATTCAAGTTTTATCGCTTTATAGACGCAGAGAGCGCCAATGAGTTTGACGACTTCATTGACAAGTGCAAGGAGCTGTCTTTCTATGATACCGGCGTGACCGCCGAATACGGCGATAAGCTCATTACGCTGTCTACCTGTGAGTACAGCCGCAACAACAGCCGTCTTGTGGTCGTGGCGAAGCGCATAACGGAGGACGGTGGTGCGGATGCTGCCAAGACTCACGCCGAAGCAACGGCAGAGGGCGAACGCCCTAATTAAGCGCCTTTGTGCCAATTATGACAACGGCAACTGCCTTGCGCTGGATGACGGAGAACCCTGCGCCTGTGTGCAGAGCATCTCATACTCACTTCTCTGCAAGTATTTCCGCAAAGCTGTTTTGCCGGCAGAGCCTTTGCTGGAAGCGGATATTCTTGGCACACGCTTTGAAAAGTGCGTGTCCTGCGGTGCGCCGATTATCAAGAAGGGCAACCGAAAGAAATATTGCGAGAAGTGCGCTCAAAGAGCTTACAAAGCTCAGCAGGCAGAGTACGCAAGAAGAAAACGGGCAGAGTCGAAAAATAGGCGCTGAAAAAGCCAGCAATATCAAGACTTTTCAGCTCCCGCACTTTGAGGGGTAAGGTGTTTATACCTTTACCCCTCGTTTTTAATTTAGGGGCGTTTGGGTACGCCCCGGAAAGGAGGGTTCAATGGCTGATATTAAAACGAGAGATGTCGTGAAAGGTACGATCAAGAAGATCGACAAAGCGGCAATCGCCGCAGACCGTATGCGCTCCGCCTATGTGCAGACGAAGGAAAAGGCAGAACACACAACGCACCCGGATGAGCATAATGCCGAGGAGTACGCCTCCGACCGAGTGGAAGGCGGCGTTGACCGTATCACGCACGAAGCGGCGCACCAGTTTGATAAGCAGGGGCGCAAGGGACTGGAAGAAACGAAACGGAATGTGTCCAAAGCAAAGGACGGTGTTCAGAGGTTCCGGGAAAAGCGGGCGGCTGAGTCGATGAAAAGGCAGACTGTCCGCACCTCCGGGAATAAGACCATCAAGGCGGTCGAGCAAACGGAAAAGACGATCAAACAGTCTGCCAGTTCTGCCGGTAAGAAAACCATCAAGACTGCCGGGAAAGGTACAGCCAAAGCCGCACAGAGGTCGGTCAAGACCACGAAAACGGCAATCAAGACCACACAGCAGGCGGCAAAGACGGCGCAGAAAACCGCACAGGCTACGGTGAAAGCATCGCAAAAAGCTGCACAAGCCGCCAAAGCCGCAGCCAAGGCAACAGTTGCCGGTGTAAAAGCTGCCGTAAAAGCAACGATTGCCGCAGTCAAAGCGATCATAGCGGCGACAAAAGCACTGGTCGCTGCTATCGCCGCAGGCGGCTGGGTTGCCGTTGCGGTCATTGTCGTGATTTGCCTGATTGCTCTGATCTGCGGCTCGGTTTTCGGGATATTCTTTTCCGGCGAGGATTCCGGCACGGGAATGTCGATGCAGACTGCCGTGCAGGAAATCAACGCTGATTACAATGCCAAGATGGAAGCGGAGAAAAACTCGGTAGCCTATGATAATATGGAGATCAGCGGCGGTCGAGCCGTGTGGAAGGATGTGCTTGCGGTCTATGCAGTCAAGACGAATACAGACACGGACAATCCGCAGGAGGTTGCCACGATGGACGAGAGCAAGAAGCAGATTCTCTCGGACATTTTTTGGGAGATGAACTCCATATCCTCCCGCAGTGAAAGCCACTCGGAAACGGAAATTACCGAAACGGACGACGGAAACGGCAACATCGTTCAGACGGAAACGACAGTCACAAAAACAACGCTTTATATTACCGTTTCCCATTTGACAGTGGATGAGATGGCTGACCTATACGGCTTTGACGCAGAACAGCGGGAGTACCTTGCCGAGCTAAATTCCCTTTGGGCGGCAGTCCTTTACGGCATTCGTTATAGCGAGGATCAGATTGTCACCGTCGCTCTTTCTCAGGTGGGCAATGTGGGCGGCGAGCCGTACTGGTCTTGGTATGGCTTCGGAAGCCGTGTGGAATGGTGTGCTTGTTTTGTAAGCTGGTGCGCCGATCAGTGCGGCTATATTGACACCGGGGTTGTGCCGAAATATGCGGGCTGCGTGAACGGCGTCCAGTGGTTCAAAGATCGAGGACAGTGGATCGACGGTTCTGCCGAGCCTGTCCCCGGAATGATTATTTTCTTTGATTGGGATAACAAAGGTTCGTCGGGTCCGCAGGACGGACAATCCGACCACACCGGCATTGTCCAAAAAGTCGAAAACGGTATCGTTTATACCGTTGAGGGAAACTCCGGTGATAGCTGTCGGGTAAACCAGTACAGCGTAGGTCACTACGAAATCCTCGGATACGGAGTGCCGAACTACTGATGGAAAATTAAGAAAACCACCGACTTCTTCACGCAGGAAGTCGGTGGTTTTCTTCTTCGGTTGAGTTTGTACAAAATGAAACACAGAAAAAGGTGGGACACACAGATTTGATAAAATACTATCTATGCTTGGAGGTGAAGCGAAAATGAAAGAATATGGTTATGTCCGGGTATCTTCCTTGGATCAGAACGAGGAACGGCAGATGGTTGAGATGCGAAAGCTCGGAATTGCTGAGGAAAACATCTATAAGGATAAGCAGTCAGGCAAGGACTTCAACCGTCCAATGTATCAGAAGCTGCTTCGTAAACTTAAAAAGGGCGATGTCCTGTATATTTTGAGCATTGACCGGCTTGGCAGAAACTATGAAGAAATCCAAAGCCAGTGGAGATTCTTGACACGGGAAAAGGAAGTTGATGTTTCTGTGATCGATATGCCGCTTTTGGACACAAGGCGTGGTAAAGACCTGATGGGTACTTTTCTTGCGGATATTGTGCTGCAAGTTCTGTCCTTTGTGGCGCAGAATGAACGGGAAAATATCCGAAAGCGGCAGGCGCAGGGTATCGCCGCCGCAAAAGCTAAAGGCATGAAGTTCGGCAGACCTGTCAAAAAGGCTCCGCCCAATTTCCCGGAGATCGTGGAGAAATGGGAAAACGGTATCATCAAATCCTATGAAGCAGCCGAAATGTGCGGAATGTGTGAGTCGACCTTTTACCATCGGCTGCGGGAATACAGAGCAACATTGAACAGCAAATAAAAAAATCACTGTAAAAAAGTACACCTTTTTGCAGTGATTTTTTTTCGTTTATAGGGCTGAAAACAGAGTCGAAACGCCCCTGTTCCCAACGATTTTTAATATTATATCATGGTTTTTCCGAACAGTCAATTCCTTCGATGGCGTTTTCGGGCTTTTGTATTTAGGTGTACCATTTTATAAAGTAACGGGAGGTGGTAGGCGCTTTGCTTGGTGAGATATACCGTGTAAGCATGATTGGACATCGGGTCATCGAGGATTACGGTGTAGAGGAAAAGCTGTATGAACTGTTCCGGGAACTGCTCCGCACAAAGGAATATGTGGAGTTCTATTTGGGCAGAAACGGCGACTTTGACATACTGGCGGCGAGCGTGATCAAGCGGCTTCAGAAGAACTACCGTGACGATAATAGCATGATGATCCTTGTGCTGCCGTATCCAGTAAAGAATTACGAGTATTACGAGGATTATTACGATGAGATCGTCATCCCGGATAAACTGTACGGAGTACACCCCAAAGCGGCGATAACGGAGCGTAACCGCTGGATGGTAACAAACTCGGATGTGCTGATTGCTTATATGCGGAATAAAAGCGGCGGGACAGCCGCCTGTGTTCGGATGGCAGAGCAGCACGGACGGACGGTGATAAAAATATAAGCAGGTGCATTGCACCTGCTAAAACAGCTATTTATTTCGTAGAGTATTCCCCTTGACGAATCCTCAATCATTGATGTTTACGGCTATAATTATACATGCTGTGTTCGGATTTGTCAATCGGCTGGGTGAAAATAGTCGAAATTTGCACAGAGATTCAGCGTAAAATGCACCTGCAAAAGCACCAAAAGCGTCTATTAACCACCCTTTCGCCGTCACTTCCGCCGTAGCAGTGCTAATTTGGGAGGTTAAGCGCTATGCCAAGAACAGGAGAAAACATTTATAAGCGAAAAGATGGTCGATGGGAAGCACGAATCATTGTGGAATATGATCCCAATGGAAAGGCAAAATACAAATACTTGTATGCAAAAACATATTCCGAAGTTAAAGCAAAAATGATCCGTGTCCACAGTTCCATCGAATCGTCCACAACTATAATTACCAACAAAGAGGCCAGCTACGAAAGTTGGCTAATAAGGTGGCTTCGGTCAAAAAAGGTACAAGTAAAGTCTTCAACCTACATCCGATACAGAAATATCATAGAGTCACATATCATTCCAGCCCTTGGGAAGTATCCAATCAACAAGATAGGGCCATCTATGATGGAAAATTTCGTGTCCAACAAACTTACCCACGGTAGATTGGATGGAAACGGTGGACTATCTCCGAAGACTATGTCAGACATGCTGACGATTATCAAAGAGTCTTTTAAGTACGCCCAAGTTTCGGGAGCACTCACCGTGTGTCGATTTGATGGAATCTGCTTCAAGCAAAATGCCCAAGAAATGCGGGTGCTGAGCGTATTTGAACAACAGCAACTACTCTCCGTTTTGTTCGATGATTTTGACAGATACAAAATGGGAGTGTTTATATGCCTCTACACAGGAATACGCATAGGCGAACTGTGTGCACTCCAATGGAGGGACATCTCGTTCAACGAAAAGGTAATTGTAATTGGCCATACAATGCAGCGTCTTCAGAATGACGATCCAAATGCTCTGAATAAGACGAAGATCATTATCACTGAACCTAAGAGTAAAGCATCGCTAAGAACAATCCCGCTTCCAGATTTTGTAGTCCATGTAATTAAGCCACTTGCTGGATTGCCGAGTGCCTATATTTTATCCGGTGAATGCAAAACGATGATCGAACCAAGAACAATGCAAAACAAATTTAAGGGATACTTGGACAAGGGGCAAATCAGTGATGCTAATTTTCATTCGCTGCGTCACACATTTGCGACAAGATGCATCGAAGCGGGCTTTGATATAAAAACGCTGAGTGAAATCTTGGGGCATTCAAGTGTGAAAATTACACTTGATAGGTATGTCCATTCCTCAATGGAACTGAAACGAAGCAATATGGAGAAGTTGACGCCCATTACAGTTTAGCCGAGTCATTTGCCGTCAATAGAATAGTCAAAGGAGCAGAGTAATCCTCATGAAAAAAGGATTATTCCGCTCCTTTTCGTCAAGGGGAATACTCTACGAAAGCGTTTGCCTGAGGGGGGCAAAAGATGGGAAGCACTATTTGGTCGATTTCAAAAGAGGAAAAGGAGAAACTCATTACTACTGAGTTTGCACATTACCTCTTGAATCCAAGCCGCCCCAGCAAAATCAAGCGTATCCTTCATCACCATAAAAAAGCGGTGCTCATCTCGATGATTGGGCTTGCCTTGCTTACTGTTGCGGTTGTAGCGCTTTGTTACACCAGCAAACAGCAATCGTATTACGGTGAATATTATATAACGGAGTCAGGAAACAAGTATCACGAGAAAGATTGCATTTTCGTGAAGGATAAGACTAATGTCCACAGGATGACCGAGGAAGAATTTGAAAGCGGCGAATATGAGCCGTGCAGGATTTGTTTACCTTGATGCAGGGGCATCTCAGAATAAAAAATAAAACTGGAGGAAGAGAAATGGACGAGTATGTTGGCAAGATCTGTCCGTACTGCAAGACGGAGATCAAAGAAGGAGACGAGGTGAAGGTTTGCCCTGAGTGTGGCATTCCTCATCATGCAGCCTGCTGGGAAGAAAACAAGGGCTGCACCACTTTTGGCTGCAAGGAACAGCATTATGAGGAGCAGCACACCAATCCGACGGATGTGTGCTCCAACTGCGGTGCTCCTTTGGGCGATGGACAGGCATTTTGCCCCAAGTGCGGTACCCCGAAAAATGCTCCAAAGAAAAATGTTTGCGGTAAGTGCGGTGCTGAGCTGCAAGATGGTCAGGAATTTTGCCCTAAGTGTGGTCAGAAGGTTGGGCTTGCGGTCGATGCTGGCGTAAGTTCTGCAATTAACCAGTTTAACGCTGGTGTTCAGAAAAACAAGAATAAAAAGAAAGTTGTCCTACCGATTATTGCTGGCATCGTTGCGGTTGCTGTCATCGCCTTGATTCTTTTCCTTAGAGGACCGTCGGTGGATAAGATTACACTTTCTAAATCTTCCGTGGAATTGAAAACCGATAATTCTACAACAGTTTCTTATACTATTGCCCCGGAAAAATCTAAAGATGCCAAGGTAACATGGAAATCCTCTAATGAGTCTGTTGCAACTGTTAGCGAGTCCGGCAAAATAACTGCTAAGGGAGATGGTTCTTGCACCATCACTGTTTCCGCAGGCGGAAAGACGGACAGCCTTACAGTAACTGTAAAAAGCGGGCCGGATTTTAAGTCAATTTATAACACTTACTGCGATTCAACATATGCGACTGTTGGTTCTGATGGAAGCTATTTAAGCATTGATACAAATCCTTATGATATCGACGACTACACTGCAAGCGGCTCTATTCAGGCAATTATTTCTGTTAATACTGCTCTCGGACTTCCAGACTATGTCCTTGATGATATGAGTAGTACCACAGCCCTGATGGGAAGACAGTCGGCCTCCTTTGACGATGTAACGGTATCTTGGTCGTATCACCCTGATAGAGGGCTTGAAGTGACTTATAAGGCAAACTAATCCGTTTGAAGGGATGGTATGTCATAACCACTGATGTACCATCCTCTTACCATGTCACATATGTACGGATGATAAATTCTTGTAATTCTGATAATTAGATGTAAAGGAGTAATTCAAATGGCAAAAGTTAATGTTGTTGTCGTTGATGCAACAGGCAATAAGGAGCAAAAGGTTGGCTTACCCGATGATATCAAATGCGGCATCATCATGGTAAAGCTGGTAGAAAAAATCAAGCTACCCTCCGTTGGTCCTGACGGCAATCCTATCAGCTATAAGTTTATCCACAAAGTGACCGGAAGACAGCTTCTCGAGTCGCAAACACTTGCCGAGGCTGGCATTAAGGACGGAGATGTTCTTCGCCTCCAACCTGAGATCACAGCGGGCGCATTTTGCACTAATTGCGGCGTAGAAATAAAAGAGGGTGATACTTCTTGCCCTAATTGTGGTGCAGAAGTGAAAGAAGCCTATGGTTCTTGCTCTAATGATGAAAATAGTGCAGAACAATCAACAGTGGATGTATCCAAATTCACAAAAGTTAAAAGGCAAACAGCAAATTATGCAACTGTTGAGCAGAAAGCAGAAGAGCTATCGAATAAGCTATCCAAAGGTAGCACATTCTTTCCGATAGGAGGAATCATTTCTGGAATTCTCTCGGTAATTTTTGGCATTATCATGTTCGGCAAAGATGTGGGGTATTATGAAGCATCATCTGCATATGGTGGCGATGCATATACCGGCATTCAAAATGCGGCTGCACAGACAGCTAACAATGTGAAAGCACTGAGCGAGATAACGAAAAACGGCTTTGCGTTTTTCCTTATTGCTGTTGGGCTTATTGCAATATTTTATTTTGCATCTAAACTGAACAAAAAATAAGGAGGATTCTAATGCCTTCAGATTTTGAATTAAATAATTCTGATTTTGAAGAAGACCGCTACAGCCGTCTGCGCCTGATTCCGTGGTGGGATCAAGACCGACTGAAAAATGCTACAATCATGGTTGTAGGCGCAGGTGCAATCGGAAATGAGCTGATTAAGAACCTGACGCTTCTCGGAATCGGTCGCATTCTTATCTATGATATGGATGCCATTGAAAGTACGAACCTTACCCGGTCTATTCTCTATCGTGCAAAAGATGTCGGTCGTTACAAAGCCGAGGTTGCTGCGGAGCGGGCAATGGAGATCAATCCGGATGTCAAAGCAAAGGCGTTTATCGCTAATATCATCGACGATGTTGGCTTGGGTGTCTTTCGCCGGATGAATGTTGTGCTTGGCGGTCTTGATAATCGGGAAGCCCGTCTTGCAATCAACCAGTCATGCTATAAGGTAAACCGCCCGTGGATCGATGGGGCGATTGAAGCTCTGAATGGCTTTGCAAGAGTGTTTGCTCCGGGTCAAGGAGCTTGCTATGAATGCACCATGACAGAGATGGACTGGCGCCTCATTAACAAGCGCAAATCCTGTGCCCTGCTGACGCACGAGCAAATGGCCGAGGGGAAAATTCCAACTACGCCAACATCTTCTTCTGTTATTGCCGGCATTCAAGTGCAGGAAATGTTGAAGCTGCTCCATGCAGATCGAAATCTTCCTACGCTCGCTGGCAAAGGATATGTGTTCAACGGTCTAACTCACGATTCCTATGTCGTTGAGTATCAGCGCAAGGATGACTGCATGAGCCATGATACCTACGAGAAGATTATCGAAAAGCCTTGGTCTGCACGGGCAACCTCTCTCAGGGAAATGCTGGCAGAAATCCGTAGTGAACTTGGTGAAAAGGCAGTTCTTGACTTTGATCGAGATATTGCGACAACAGCAAAATGCTCCTGCGGAGAGAATAAAGCTCTGTTTACGCCTGTCCACAAGCTAAAAGGAGAAATGCTGACCTGCCCGAAATGTGGAGCGCAGATGACATTTGATAGCGTCCATTCCATTACGGGGGACGAGGACTTCTTGAACAAAACACCCACGGAAATCGGCATTCCTTTGTTGCATATCGTGGGAGGCAGAATCGGAATGGACACCACCTATTACGAATTTACCTCTGACGAGGCAGAAGTGTTTGAAAATCTATAAAGGAGACGCAGCTATATGACCGCAAGAATGAGACGACTTGCCTCAGACTACGAGGAAATCAAGAAAAACTTTGCCGGTCACAAGAATATTATTGTAACTCCCATCGGTGGTGAACCACCCGAGAAATACCATGTTACATATTTTGTGAACGGCATCTATCTTCTGCCGGACGGTAGAATCGAAACATTGGGTAGGCATGAAGTTGAAATTACGCTTCATGCAGACTACCCCCGCTATAAGCCCATCTGCAAAATTCTAACTCCGATTTGGCACCCAAACTTCCGTGATGGCCAGATCTGCATCGGTGATATTTGGGGCGCAGGTGAGTCCCTGAGCGATATCATCATCAATATCGGTGACATGATTCAGTATAAATCATGGAACTCTTACAGTCCTTTGTCGGCAGATGCCGCAAAATGGGCAATGGAAAACAAGCATCTATTCCCTGTAGGCAATATCAACCTTCATGTGGCCGACTACGCTTCCTCTAAGGAGCCGGTTGAGATTGATCTGTTTGACGAAGAAGGAAAAACTGTAGATAGCGATGAACCCGCATCAACAGCAAAACAGGAAGATGTCAACGGTGCACCAGCAGTTTCTGAAAAAACAGATGAAAATGATTTTGAAATCACAGCAGAAGAATTGGCCGGGATCGAGTTTATTCCCACAGCACAAAGAATGCAAACCGTTTCTCACGGTGGCACAGTCAAAGGAAATAAGCTGAACTTCAAAACTGTTTTGGTCAAAGGTCTTCTTTGGGCGTTGATTGGTGCATTTGTAGGGTTTGGAATCTCAGAACTGACCGACAAAAACATCACCAGTGATGTTGCTGCCGCTCGTCTCAGTGGACACTCTGAACTTGTAGACTACTTTGAATACCGTGAAAAAGCAGATGCCGCTTTTGACAAAGCCTTTGACGAGTTTGAAAGTTACTGCAAAAAAGAAGGCAAAGATTCTGACTCTACCACAGCCTTTAGCACCTGGTATTCTTCCGTTGCATCCACTGAGGCCAAGGGCTATTTAGACGACTATTCAACCTACGATGATAAGGCGGATGACGCACTTTATGATGCCTACAGCGATAAATATGATGGTGACGAAGATAAGCTCGGAGATGCCATTGCTACGGTAACGAGAACCGGAACGGCTCTGTGGTCGGCAGTCATCGCACTTTTTATCGGTCTATTTTTAGGAATTGGCGAAGGTGTCTACTATGGCTCCAAGGAAAAAGCAGTCAAATATGCTTTAATTGGCGCTGGTGTATCTCTTGCTATCGGTTTTGTGAGTGGCTATCTTGCACAGTGGATGTATTCAGGTCTGTTAGGTGATGACCCTGCTGATTTTACTGCTGCGTTCGTGCGTGGCTTAGGGTGGGCCATCATGGGACTTGGTATCGGTGTGGCCGTTGGTTTGATCAAACCCGAAAAGAAGAGAATCTTGTTCTGTTCCCTCGGCGGTTTGGTCGGAGCCTTTGTTGGCGGCTTCTTATTCAACTATGTCTGCAAGGTGATTCCTAATGATGTTGTAGCGAGAGGTGTTGCTATCGTTATAATGGGTATCCTGATTGGCGTTGGTGTTGGGCTGCTCGAACAGTTTGCGAAGGCCGCATGGCTCAAGGTTATCCGTGGTGAATTTGAAGGAAAAGAATATCTTGTATTTGCTGGCACTACCAGCATTGGCAACAACGGCAAAAACACGATTGTTCTGTTCAAGGATAAGCTGGTCGGTCCACATCATTGCGACATTACGCTTGATGGCAGCAAATATGTCTTGACTGACTGTGGAACACCAATGGGGACTATTGTCAACGGTCAGAAAGTTGCACGGCATATCCTGCGTCAGGGAGATGCCATTGCAATCGGAAATTCTGTGCTTGTATTTAATACAAAATAATGGATTTGGAGGCGAGTAATATCGTGAAGCCAGTCAGAGTGTTACTCTCTTTACTGATGGTGGCGGCGGTATTATTCGCCTCCGCTTCATCTGTAAGCGCTATCGGCTTTGATGCCGAAAAAGCATATGAATCAGTTTTTGTTGTCTACTCGGGAGCTTCCCTTGGAAGCGGGTTTGCCATTGGCGAGAACTGCGTTATCACAAATGCTCATGTAATTGCTGATCCCAATAATATTGCGATTGTTACCTATGATGGCACTGAGTACGCAGCTTCTCCGCTTGGCATTAACGAGGATGAAGATATTGCCGTTCTTGTAATTGAGAATGCCACCTTTCCTTATTTAATGATGGCGGATTTATCAGCCGTGAAAATCGGTGACGACATTTATACGATTGGTGCTCCAAAAGGAATGGCATATACACTTACCAAGGGAACAATTTCTGCAAAAGAGCGGATTATCAGAGAGAAGTCTTACATACAAATTGACGCTGCAATTAATGAAGGTAACAGCGGTGGCCCACTTCTAAATGATAGCGGCGAAGTCCTTGGAATGAACACCTTGAAAATGACCGATAGTGAAGGAATTGGTTTATCGATACCGACTGACAGAATAGAAAACTACTTGAAATCACTTGACATTGAAACAGACGAAAAAGGCAACATACCTGATGCGGTGCAACCTCCAAATATAGTTGCTCCGGCTGATAATCAATTCGATGCTGATAAGAATGTTGAGCAGCATGAGAAATGCGCTCTGCCGACAGTAACCTATGTTGCGATTGGGATTGCAGCGGCATCGCTGCTCGGAAATATCATTTTAAGCATTTTGCTTATATATCAAAAAAAGAAAAATATAACCCTAAAGTTCGATCCATCAGAACGGACAGATTTCGATATTGACATATGGGAGTGAGAAAATGGGAAAGCGAGTAAAGAATAACAAGAAGAAGGCTTTACAACCTGAGTTAACTGAGAATATGCTGCCGCAGAACATTCTTCCTATTGGAGATCGTGTTGAAGAAAATAAAAACATCTACATTCTTCAATCGGTTTACAAGGAAATACACAAGTTCACACAGAACAAGACCACAAACGAAAGCGGTGGAATGCTGGTTGGAACGATTCTCGAGGAGTTTGGAAAAACTAATATTATTATCTCCGGATTTGTTGAAGCAAAATACTGTGAAGCAACTCCAACCACATTGAAATTTACCCACGAAACTTGGGAATATGTTCACAAGGAAATTGAAAAGAAACACCCCGGAAAGAAAATTGTTGGTTGGATTCACACACATCCTGACTTTGGTATCTTTCTGTCTGAATATGATAAGTTTATTCACCAAAATTTCTTTAATGAGGACTATCAGGTTGCCTATGTGGTTGACCCCATTCAGAAAATCGAGGGGTTCTATTTTTGGATAAATGAGAAAATAGAAAAATGCAAGGGCTTTTACATTTACGATAAGACCGGAGCAAAAATTACAGTTGGTGCCGATAAGGAAGAAGCCGCAGTAGCAAAAGAGTCCGGTATCTTCAGCATCAGAAGTGTTCTTATCGCCGTGCTTGCTGTTGCAGTTATTCTATTGACATTTTCTAATATTTCAACGAATCAAAAGTTATCTAAGCTTGAAGAACAGCAAAAAACGCTTGCCGAAAGTGCAAACCAAAGCCTTTCATATATGCAACAGCTCATTTGGAGTCAGGCTGATGAGATTCAAAAATTGAAAAACGCTTTGACTGAAGCGGGAATTGTTGTTGAGTCAAGTGCTACAGAGCCGCAAGATACTGTCGGAAATGATGCTTCCGGCAATTCTTCACAAACAGATAACACACCTACGGGAACTGAGTCGAATGACATTGGCAATAGCAGTGTAGAAGGTACGGGCGAGCCATCATCTCCTCATACACAGTCAAGTAACGACAATGAACCTTGATTAGAAGTGGAGAAGGTCAGAAATATAATTTATGGAGGACAAGCCTATGAACGACTACACCGGAAAAATATGCCCATATTGCAAAACTGCATTTAAGCCTGATGATGAAATCGTTGTATGCAGTGAATGTGATATGCCACACCACAAGGATTGCTGGATTGAAAATCAGGGCTGTACCACCTTTGGCTGCCTCGGAACAATCAAGACAGCTGACAATGACAACAGTTCGGTTACAACCAGAGAAATGAGTTTTGAAGATATTTCGCAGTCTGCCGGAGTAACTGTCTATTGCACAAAATGCGGGGCGCAAAATGAAAGTACATCTTTGTTCTGTTCAAAATGCGGTAACAGATTGTCAACATCGGTTTCTGCTCAAGCACCGGCCTTTCAGCAATCAGATCCTGCAAACACAAATCCGTATGCATATGTAAATCAGCAAGGAGCTGCTTATTACCAAGGAAGCAATACTACTTCTTTTGGCTATAATACCGCAGAAATTGATGCAGACATCCAAATGCTGATTGGAGTAAAATCGGAATATTATATTCCTAAATTCCAAGAGATGAGAGCGCAAAACAAGAAAAACACTTGGAATTGGCCAGCGTTTCTGATTGCGCCCTACTGGATGCTCTACCGTAAAATGTATGCTTACGGTGCGGCGGTGTTGGGTATTTCTTTTGTCCTTTCTTTACTTGGAACAACGATTGGTTCTTTGCTATCCCTATGCGGTTATATTGCCCTTGGCATTTTCGGGAACTATATCTATATGAATTTCCTTGAGAAGAAGGCAACCCAAGTCAAGGCGATGAATGAACCATATAAAACGCAGTTTGTCATGCAAAACAGTGGAGTGAATTCTACTGCGGCAATCCTGACCGCTGTAGGTTATGTTCTCCTTGTAATCATTTTATCGTTGTAAAGAGGAGGCGTTGGATTTGGAAAAAGACTTTGATATAGAAATTCAAGATAGTCATGATGAAAACGAAGCTCATGTGCAGCTCCCTATGAATTTTCTTGCGTTTGGGGAGATTGAGCCTGACGATGTTAAGGTATATATCAAGCAAGATGTTTACCGAGCGTTGGAAAAATACGCTTTGGTAGATGTCGAACACGAGCGAGGGACAATTCTACTGGGAGATTACTGCGAAGATCTTGGCAAGGTACATGTTATAATCTCAAATTATATTGAAGCGAGATATACGGATGCCTCAGCGTCAACGCTGACTTTCACTCACGAAACATGGGACTATGTATATAAAGAACAAGGTGCAAAATACCCTGATAAAAAAATAGTCGGCTGGCAGCACACACACCCAAGCTACGGTATCTTCCTTTCAAATTATGATTTGTTTATTCAAGAGAACTTTTTCAATCTGCCATTTCAAGTGGCCTATGTGATTGACCCGATTCAGAAGATTCGCGGATTTTTTCAGTGGAAGAATGGGAAAATTGAGAAACTTAAGGGCTATTACATTTATGATGATGTGGGAAAATCTATAAAGATTGAACCTGAAAGAGAGACAACTCGCAAGCAGCCCACGCATCAAAGCGGAAAAGTATTACCAATTCTGTCTGCGCTGGCAATTCTTATTGCTGGCATAAGTCTGGTCAGTATGTTCAATATGCGTAGCTCGCTAATTGAGCAGAACCGCAAACTGGAGGATTCCATTCAAACACAGCAGCAAGAGATTGACGCTATTGGGCAAGGGCAACTTTGCGATAATCAAGATGGAAACTCGTTCTCACCTAATGAACTGCTTGAAAAGATTGAATCGCAGCAGATTACCTTGGATAATCAGCAGAAAATTATCGAAGACCTTCAAACCCAAATTGCTGAAATTCAGGCGGGTCAGACTTCACCCGGTGATTATATTGTCTACACCGTTAAAACAGGAGATACATTAGCGGGAATATGCAAAAGCCTTGGTATCGAGTACCATGCCAATCGAGAAACAATCTTAAGCTTAAACCACATTGCAAATGAAAATATAATCTATACTGGACAGGTGTTGTTATTTCCTAAAGCCGCTGAGGATAATTTGCAATAAGTTTCCTCAACTACTTTGTGCTTTTATATACGCCGTTAGTACACAAATCCCGGAACCTTTTTGCATTGAATGGTTCCGGGGTTTTCTTTTATGTGGATTAAGTTATTATCGCAGTTAGATATATTTCAAGATTTTAGGTTGCAGTATCTTTATATACTCCTCGTAATAAACAATCAGCGGTATCGGATAGATGCCGGAAAGCACACCGGTCAGTTCTGCTACTTGTGCCTTCGTCACTTTGCAGAAGCGATTCATTACCTGAATATAACTTGATCGTAGTTCGTCGGCATCCATATTCAGGTGAGATGCCGCACTTTGCAAGCACAGTTCGGCATCGCTCTCGAATGGATGCTGCGAGAAGTGCCGGAGCATTTTCCGCAGTTGTTCTGTCCCGGCATCGGTGTTATATAGGCAAAGCTTAATGACGAAATCCGTTACATCAAACGCTTCGTCCCAATCGTAGGCGAATACGCCCTTGGCGGGAGAGTACGCAAACTGCGGCGTATCTGCGATCCGGCAGAACATTGTATACAGAGCCATACTGCCCAAATACTGCTGACGCAGTGCCGGGGACTCTTCTATGCTGCCATAATCGACCGCAGAAAAATCCTCTACCCATTCAGTTCCAACAATAAACGGGTGCATAGGAAACAATCTGCGGGTTTCATTGTTTGTGCTCATGAGATAGGCTTTCGGCGTATAGACATCGCACAGTTCGGCAAGCCGACTGCACATAAAGGTGTTGCAGGCGGACTGTATGTTTTCGTGCTTGACAAGAAGCCTTGAGTACCCCACCCTTTTCGGTGTGGCAATATATTTACATACGCCGCCAAACCCCTCGTGGCTCAAAGTTTTATAGTTATAATTGACCGTGTTGAGAATGTAGCTGTCCATATCGCCCTCCATTGCTGTAACAATCAATTCTTGATCCGCTTTTGAATGTCTTCAACGGAAGGAAGCTGCTTGCTCAATGCTTCTGGCAGGCTACTGGTGATTTTGTACTCACTGACGCCGATGGGTTTAGACATATCCTTCAATGCGTACTCGGCAACAAGGTCGTTCTTGCTCTTACAGAGCAACAGCCCGATAGAGGGATTGTCCTCCGGGTGCTTGATGATGCCATCCACCGCAGACAGGTAGAAATTGAGCTGTCCGGCATACTCCGGCTTAAACTCGCCAGTTTTCAGCTCGATCACCACATAGCAACGCAGGTTGAGGTTGTAGAACAGGAGGTCGATATAAAAGTCATCGCCGCCTACATTGAGATGATACTGATTGCCGAGGAAAGCAAAGCCGGTACCAAGTTCCAGTAGCAGCTTAGTAACCTCCTTGACCAAGGCATTTTCTATATCACGCTCGACCATATCTTCACTGAATGGAATGAAATCGAAGATATACGGGTCTTTCATGGTCTGTACTGCCAGCTCACTTTGCGGTGAGGCAAGGCGGGTTTCAAAGTTTGAAATTTTCTCTGCAAGCGCCTGACGCTCATACAAGCCGCTTTCGATTTGATGAACAAGGACATTTCTCGACCAGCCGTTTTCTATGGTTTTATTGATATACCAATTACGCACGGTATCATCTGAGAATTTATCCAATAGAACAACGGTATGCCCCCACGGAATTTGTGCAACAGCCTGTTGCACAAATTCTTCGTCAGGATAGGTATTCGCCAGTTTCGCCATATATTTTAGGTTTCGCACGGAATAGCCTTTGGCATTCGGGAAAGCAATGCGAATATCCGCAGCAAGATTTTCAATAAACTTGCTGCCCCAAGTTTTATGCTCATTTATGACCGTACCGATATGGTAGTAAAGCATAATCAATTCACGGTTCACGCTGAGTGCAGCCCTATACTGCGCTCCCCTGATCTCGCCTTTTATAGTTTCTATAATTTCGATGTACTCATTGTTGTTCATCAACATTGTAGCACCCTCCGTTTTCCTATTTCAAAAATCTGTTTTCATACTCCTGATGGTGCAGACAATAGCCCTGTGCGATCAGCGCATCTGTTTTCAGCGCAACAAGGTTTGTGTCCGAGTGCATCGCACTGGCAATCTGCTGTATATCATAGCCGTAACGGATATATTCGAGGATTTCCTCATCACTCAAGGACACCTGAGATGCGAACACATTCGCTTCATATTCCATCCGACTTTCCTGCATATTGAAGATATTGAACTCTTTGAAGCCGCCTGCTTTCACGGCTTCCTTTCGGTGCAGAACATCGTGTCCGATCTCGTGGAGCATAACGATGCTTTCCATCACCGGATGCAGATCGTTTTTAATGAAAATAAATCGGTTACGCATCAGAACCTTATAGGCTCCACGCTGCCGTTTGAAATCCACGGGGACGACTTCGATGCCAAGCTCACGGGCAATCCTGTGCGGATCTCTCGTGCCGAGCGTATCGACCAGCCTATTTGCTGTCTGTACGATCTCCAAAGTCTGAATATCCAAGAGCGAACACCCCCTTCTGCCTATTTCGGCCATTTCGGCAATTCTATTCTAACATAAGCTGTGTCCCATTAAACGGACACAATGAAATCAGTCCTTACGATACTTCTTGGGCGTGAACTTCTTATTCTTCTCTTTGGCGATCCAATACGCATCCTGCAAAGCCTTCATCATCACATCCAAATCCTCATCGGCAATATTACCGCCGGCAAAAAGACCGCTTACCTCATCTACCAGCGCTTGCGCCTGCTTTGCACCCTTCGCACCGTACTTCTCTGCGGCAGAAAGAAGAAACTCCTCGTCCTCATTCAGAAAGTAGTTTTCTTCAGTATGAAACAGCTCTGCCAACTTGTGGTAGATGTCTCGCTTTCTCGGATAGCACTCGCCGGATTCATAGTTGGTGATTGTTCTGAGGGAAACCCCAAGAGCCTTCGCCAGTTCCTCCTGCTTCAAGCCCGCCTTTGTGCGGGCTTCTTTTAATTTCTCGCAAAACCTCATTGTACCGTCCTCCGTAGTGTTCAAAATATGTTGAAATTAAATTGCTATTATCTGTTGACAAACGCAGATAAACTGCGTATAATATAAACACGCAATTAAGCTGCGTATTTATATTACTCGAACTTGCGTGTCTTGTCAAGGGGTTTCGGAAAGATACTGCAATTTTTTAGGCGTTGAATATACACAATCGTGATTAGTATGCCCGTTCATACGGAAAAGGAGCAGCAATGGGGAGAAACAATACAAAGGCAGTTAAGAATATCACAAAAATGTACGAACAGTTAGGCTTGGCGCAGGACGACATATTCCATAAAACAAAGCTGCTTTTAAGCATTTACCGTGATGTGGTTTGGGCGACGCTTTCAGACTGTAACTGCGTAAATGAGGAAATCTATTACTACGGCGACGATTTGACGGATGCCTTGGTCTATTTGGAGGAGTTTGCGCCCGATATAGAACGCAGCGAGTTTGAACGCCGTGTGTGCAACCTGTTTGAAAATAAGTGGATGATCGACCTCATCGACAAGGCAATGAGTAAGGTTTATGACTATTACAATAACGGACGACTTTACCACGAGATACTCTCCAAGAGTTATCTGACCGCTTTCCGCTATACTGAAAGTGAGCTGCTGGAGATACTTAATTTAGAACGCAGCACCTTTTATGACCGAAAGAAGGAGGCGGTTATGTTGCTTGGAATAGCTCTATGGGGTTATGCGATCCCTGTATTTCGTGGCATTTTTGATGTGGAAGGAGATGAGAGCGAGATCCCTGAATTTTTTACCGGCACAGAAAAGTCCGACCTTTGTCCGACGAAAGTCCGATGAAAACCCGACCGATTTCCTACTGAAAGTCCGACTTTGCCTCTGCTATACTGTTTATGCTGACGGATTGCAGCCATCTTTGGGGCGTGGCAGAAAAATGGCGAGAAAGTGGCACAGATACGCCGATGACACGGAAAAACTGCCGTGTTATAATGGCATTGTCAAAAAGTGCGAGCAATTTACTTGCCTAAAAATTTTCTGCCCACCATACTCTCTCAGCAATCCAATCGGGCAGGCAAATGAACAGGTTATACGAAGCAGTTACAGCCGCAAGGGTTTGTAGCTGCTTTTTTATTGCCTGTTTGCCGACAGCAGCCGTGAAAGATGTTTTCTTGAAACGAGATCACATCGTTCACCCAGTTATAAGCAGCTTAGGCGAAGCGAATTGAATAGGACGAGCTGAAAGAAGAAGCCGTTGTAGCCATCAAGTATTGACTTGAAAGCTACAGCGGCTTTTTTTGTACCCTTTTCGCTTTCTCCTGAGCAGAAAGGAGAAAGTTATGTCCCTGTTCCGGTGGCAAAGCGCCGTTTCTCGCTATCCGTGATCTCCGAATTTTGAAACTAAATACCAAATTCAAAATTCAAAGGAGATTACGCAAAATGACGAATAACACAATCAGCATCAAAGCACTGGCAGAAGAATTTAAGGTCGAGTGTAAGGTCATCAAGCTGGGCTATGAGTATCCCGGCTACACGGGTACAGAAAAGTATGCCATTGTTACCGATCTCAGTTATGCACAGATTATGGAACGATATGCACCTGTTGCGGAGCACTATTGTCCGTTTCTGCTTCTCAGCAAAGCTGCCGGAGAAGTCATCGCAGATTTTAAGCGAAACGAGGACAAGTTCTCTAAGCGGATGCAGAAAGATGACTGCTACGGCTTTGAGGACGGCACGACCGAGCGCCACAACATTGAATGCTCCGTACCCGATTTTGCAGAAGCTCTGTTTCGGGATTTCTTTCCACAGCGACTCGTGGGAAAAGCGTTTGCGCTCTTGACTCCCATCCAACAGAGCCGTGTGAAACAGCATATTTTCGGGAAAATGTCTTTTGCCAAAATTGCCGCTTCGGAGGGTAAAGCAAAGAATACAATTCAGGAGTCATACGATGCCGCAATCAAAAAGATGAAAAAATTTTTGAAAAACACCCTGCCAAAAGGCACCCCTTATTCGGAGTAAGTGAAGGGGTTATTTCTGATCCGGACAGGAACACCTTTCAAAAATAAAAGTATGAGAGGTTATACATTATGGAAAACAAGAACATAAACGGCAAGGTTCAGCGTGGAGAAATCTATCTTTACGATTTCGGCAATAACGGTGGGTCAATCCAAAACGGCGTGCGTCCTGCTTTGGTCGTACAGTGCAATGAGGGTAATGCGGCAAGCAGCACAACTATAATTGCAGCAATGACCTCCATTATCAAAAAGCAGTATTTACCATCCCACATCATTTTAGGCGACCAATTCGGATTGAAAGAACCGTCTATGGTGATGCTCGAACAACTGAAAACCGTAAATCAATCCGATTTCATTGAGTATATCGGCAAAATCGACGACGAGCATTATATGAAAAAGATCAATATCGGCATCAAAAAGGCAATGGGACTTTGGGTGGATAAGCCTTTGCACAAGCCCGCAAGCGTTCGTTGCCTTTGCCCTAAGTGTTTGCAGGACTACAAAACCAGCGGCAGCTATATTGTCAGGCGTGTCGATCCTTTCGTTCGTGTCAAGGAGAAATGCGATAAGTGCGAGGGCTACGGCTATGACTACCTTGTCATCGAAAGAAGCAAGGAGGGGCGTTAATGGAGAATACTTCGCAAAAGAACGACCCCGCCATTGAGTTTTCTTCCGGCTTCTGCAACAGCGATTTCAAAATGAAAATCGGCGGAACGATATATGAAGTTTCCACCCATTTTAATCCCGAAGGCAACCAGTGCGTATTACAGCAGTTTCGTGACCTGATACTTTCAGAGGACTTGCTTGAAAATCGCATAATTGCAGAAAATGCAAAGGCACGGTAAGATAATTATGCCTTTGCAATGCCCGGTTGTCGGAAAGGAGATATGACAATGGCAACAGCAAACTATATCAAAGGGCAAAACGAAACCAAAATTACGGCTCTCTACTGCCGCCTTTCGCAAGATGACGGGCGTGAAGGTGAGAGCAACTCCATATCAAACCAAAAAGAGATTTTACTTGCATACGCTCAGCGAAACAATTTCCCGAATCCGCAGTTTTTCACGGATGACGGATTTTCGGGTACTACCTTCGACCGACCGAGTTTTATTCAAATGGAGAACTTGGTGGAGCAGGGCGTGGTAGACACCATTATTGTAAAGGATTTGAGCCGCTTTGGTAGAAACTATCTCGATGTGGGTAACTACCTTGAAATCAAATACCCAACGCTGGGGGTAAGGTTTATCGCCATTCAGGAAAATGTCGATACCCTGAAAGAAACAGGCACAGAGATGATGCCGTTCAACAACATTTTCAATGAGTGGTATGCGGCTCAGACAAGCAAAAAAATCCGTGCGGTTTGGAAGAATAAAGCGGCAAACGGTAAGCGTGTCAGTTCCTCCGTCCCATTTGGATATGTCAGAAACCCACAGGACAAAGAGGACTGGCTGGTAGATGAACCGGCAGCGGAGGTTGTACGAAAAATCTATGCTCTGTGCCTTGACGGTCGGGGACCGTCGCAAATTGCACGGCAGCTTGAACAGGAAAAGGTGCTTATTCCCACTGCCTATTACGCTTCGCTCGGCAGAAAGACAAGAAAACAATATATAGACCCATACGCTTGGGATCAGAAAACAGTTGCCGGTATTCTTGTCAATCAGCAGTATACGGGCTGTACGGTAAACTTTATGACCACTACGATCAGCTACAAGGTACATAAGACCGTGTATAAGCCAAAGGACGAGTGGCAGATCATCCCGAACACCCAGCCTGCTATCATTGACGAGGATACTTGGAAAAGGGTGCAGGAACTTCGAGAGCATCGTATCCGTCCGACAGCAACGGGCAGGACAAGTCTGTTCTCCGGCAAAGTGTTCTGCGCTGATTGCGGCTCAAAGCTCCACTTCTGTGCTGCCAGGAGTTTGAACGCCAATCAGGAGTATTACCGTTGCGCCAACTACAAAAGCGGCAGAGGAAGTTGTCAGATACATTTTATCCGAAATGTTGTGCTTGAAAAAATCGTACTTGAAGCAATCAACAGCTTAGCGGACTTCGTAAGGTGCTATGAACCGGTATTCCTATATCTAATGGCACAAAAGGACATTGTATCTAAACGGACAGAAACCTCTAAACTTAAAACTGCCATTGAAAGCGGAAAGCGGCGTATTCAAGACCTTGATAAGTTGATAGAGCGTATCTATGAAGATCAAGTCCTCGGTAACATCTCTGCCGAACGCTATGCAAGAATGTCGGTCAATTACGAGAACGAGCAACGCACCCTTATCAATAAGGTGGCAGAGGGCGAAAAGAAACTCGCCTGTATTGAACAGACGAGCCTTGACTTGAAAACCTTATTGAAGGTTCTGCGAAGCAGTACATCCTTTGACGAATTGACGCCAACCCTTGTGAACTCTCTGATCCGCAGGATTGAGGTTCATAACAACGACAAATCAAGCGGTCATTGCTATGTGAAGGTAGACATCTACTTCACGGCTATCGGACTGATTGACATTCCCACAGAGGACGAAATCAAAAGCCTTATGGCTAAAATCCAAGCAAATCCGCAGGAATACAGGCTTACCGCCTGAAAAGAGAAAACGGTGCAACCCCGATTGTGGGGTTACACCGTATCCCTGCCAAAAAACATCCTTA
>ENA-UOJO01001895-UOJO01001895.1-human-gut-metagenome-genome-assembly--contig:-P57-NODE-1895-length-24606-cov-7.549428_pt1 | contig 24606 bp, 23 predicted proteins | sample MGYA00242351_ERZ723898 | MGnify/ENA metagenome assembly ERZ723898 | reverse complement strand
ATGATGACGATCTGTGCAGGGAGCTTACACGAATAAAAAGGGACGGGGCAAAAATGCCGCAAACCAGGGATCAACATTCCTTTAATTTCACCAGAATTTACGACGCCTCAGACGAGGATATAACGCTGTACTTCATGTTTGAACAGTCGGCATACAATACCCGTCTCGAGAGCTTCAAAGGCACAATCACAATAACCGCTCTTGATTAAGTTTACATAACGGAGGTAACGAGAAATGAAGAAACGACTGCCGCTCATCCTGTTTGCCCTGACGGTTGTCCTGCTTTTTGCCCTGCCCTTTGCCGTTTCGGCGGCAAATGCGGCGAACGCGACAGCGGAGCAGTTTGACCTGGAGACAGGCAGAACCTACTGGTTTGACCTGTCGGGAACCGGGATCCCCGGGACCGTGAACGACAAGTTGCCCGACAAAACGCTGCACTATGTGCCCTTCACCTACGCGGGCACCGTCAGCGCATACACGCTTTTGCAGGCAATGGTGCCGACGGAATCGGAAATGGAATACGAACATTCGTTGTTTATTTCCGAATACAACATCACGCACACCGTGTCGTGGAATGAGCTGAATAAGAAGGACCTGATCTTCCGAAATCTCACAGAGTATAACGGGGTGCCGTATTACATCCACGCCCCCTCGGGCGGAGCGCGTTACGACACCGGCCCCTTCAACAACGAGTGGCAGCGCATCTTCGAAAAGAATTCCGGGTTTATCAAAAACAGTTATGACATGGTCGAGGCAGACGGTATCGTCAGCACACAGGACTCCTGGTGCCAGGATACGAATCCGAATGCTACCAGGGAGTTCCGCGTCGTACGTTCAGGCGGCGGCTCCGGTTTCTATTCGTACCCTCCGGACAGAGCGACCAGGATGACAGCATACCGTCCGGTTCTGGAGATCGCGCTTGCCTACGGAATGGAGTACCCGCAGAACTACATGAAAGCCGTTACCCTGAACCTGAACGGCGGCAGCATCGGCGGGACTACCGGTGACATCAGCATCGTCGTCAAAAACATCGAGGTGCTGGACCCCTCTTACCCTGCCGTTACCTTTCTCGCACCGACAAAGGAGGGACTGACCCGTCCCGACGGCAACACCGGCACCTATTTCATGTGGCGCGGAGACAACGGAGAACTTTACGCTCCCGGCGACGCGGTTCCGAACGAGGTGAACTCGCTTACGGCGCTCTGGGTAGAGCACGGCCACTGCGTCTGCGGTGGGGACGCGGACTTTGACGGGCATACCTCGCATACAGCGGTGGAATGGACGGCATGGGACAAAACCGACTCGCTCCCCACGACGGCGGGCAACTACTATCTCAAAAACGACATTCTCATCGACGGGCAGTTCGAAATCAATGAAAGTGTGAACATCTGTCTGAATGGAAAGAAGATCCGGGCGGGCAGCAGTATTCCGGAAAACCGGTATATGCTCACCGTGAAGGGAAGCAACGCACTGACCATTACCGATTGCGGAGGGAACGGCACCATCGTGGGTGCGGATACAAAAGGTATCTCCGTCACACAGGACGCGACCCTCACTATGTACGGGGGAACCATCCGGGACTTCCTGTGCGGCGTCGGGGTCAGCGGAACCTTCCGTATGACCGGCAATGCGCACATCACCGCCTGCCGGGAATCCGGCATTTCCCTGCACGGCGCATATGGAAGAGGCACGCAGGTCTACCTTTCCGGGAACGCCGCAGTGACGGACTGCGTTTCCTCCGCGAGCGGTTCCGGCGCGGGAATCCACATCAATTCGGGATCGACGCTCTTCCTTTCCGGCAACATCCGGTTCTCCGGCAACCGCTATCAGAACCCGGATACCGGGGAAACATGGGGAGATGACATTCTGATTGATTACGGTGCCATCTGGTCTTTTGTAAGCAACCCGAGGAAATATGAGTACCCGCCCGTCCGGATAAACGGGACCCTTGACAAGGACTTGCAGATCTCGTTCAATGTGGGATGGAATTTGCAGGAAGCCATGGCGACCAGAATCAAAACCAATCCCGTCCGGCTCATCGGGGGCGAAAACTACACACTGACAGCCGCCGACCTGACGCATTTTATCACTACGCGGAACGCATGGGAGGGTTATATCTTTGCCTATGACGAAGAAACCTCCGGGATCGTCATGCGACTTGACCACTACCACTGCGTCTGCGGCGGGAATACCGCTGTCGGCGACCACACGTCGCACATCGACATGGGCTGGGCACCGTGGGCCGGGACCGACGACCTTCCCTGTAACTACAACAGCGTCATCTACTCCACAATCAAGGACGGTTACTGGTACCTGACGGACGATGTAACGCTTGACAGGGAGTACAACGGCTCTTTCTCGGACTGCATGCGCCTTTGCCTGCACGGCAAAACGATCACGCTGACGGAAAACGCCTGCATAAAGATCACCAAGGGCGAGCTGATAATCACCGACTGCACGGGACAGGGCAAGATCGTCTTCCCGAAGGACGGCATCGCGGTCGAAAAAAAATATCAGGCCGGCAAGCTCACGCTCTTCGGAGGCACGATCCGGGGCAGCGCCAACGGAGATTCCGACCGGACCGGCATCCGGGTCATGAACGGCGCGGAATTTCTCATGTACGGCGGCGTTATTGAAAAATTCGGACACGGCGTCGGTGCGGAAGGCGCATTCACCATGTACGGCGGGACCATCCGCGACTGCCACGTGATCGGAAACGGCGGCGGCGTTCTGGTAAGTACCGGCGGCGCCTTCCTCATGAAGGGCGGCAGCATCAAGGACTGCTCTGCATGGAACGGCGGCGGTATCTGCGCGGACGGTGGCACGCTGACACTGGCGGGCGGTACGATTTCGGAGTGCTCGGCAATCACAGCGGGCGGCGGCATTGCGACGTTCGACTTTACCGCCTTTGAACTGGGCGGAACTGTTATCAGCGATTGTGAAGCATGGCAGGGCGGCGGGGTCCGTTCGCTGTCCTCCTCGGCGCAAGCCGTGATGACCGGCGGAAAGATCACCGGATGCCGTAGCACCGACCCGAGATGCAATGCTCTCTACCTCGGCGACAACATAGACTTCCGGGCGCTTGGCGGCAGGATCGAAGGCACCGTCTGTACGGCGGACGGCACAAAAATCACCGGCTCCGCTACCGGAACTATCTTCACCGATGTGGTCTACCATGCGTTCAACGCGGGAACCTTCAGCGGTCTCCGGTTTGAGGGGAACGGCAGGATCGTTTACGAATACCGCGTATACTATTACTCGGCAAGCGGCATTCTCCTTTACATAAACAATGAAAACGCAGGTGACGTATACGGCGACGGTACAGTATCCTATGACGACGCTGCCAAGACACTGACGCTGAACGGCGTGACGCTGACCGGGCAGCAGATGCTCGGCGCAACGGACCTCCCCGACACCCTGACCGTGGTACTCATCGGAAACAACGTTTTTGAAAACGACAAGCGCGGGATCAGCCACACGGGTGGCGACCTTCTCATCAAAGGGACCGGGGCACTGCGCGCCGGGTGGATCGAAAACAAAAACGATATTAGAGAGCGGCGACATTGTGCTTGACAGCCGGGGAACGGCTTCCGGCGCTTTGGGAACTTACGATAACAGACTGGTCGTGAAGGGCGGCACGCTCACGCTGATCGGCGATCCCTCCGCGCTGTATCGGAACGGCGCACATACCGTCATTGCCGACCTGATCCCCTGTATGCGGATGCTCGCGGGCAATGCCGCGGACGGCTCCGATGCTACGGAGATCAGCGATGAAACCTATAAAGACAAGACATATCTCCGCTTTGAAGCGCGGACCTATCGCGTCATCTTTGCCCCCGGCAACGATGGAACGGGCAGTTCCACAACGATCATCAAGGACTACGACACCACCGTGACCCTTCCCGGCGCGCTCTTTACCCGCACCGGGTACACGCAGACCGGCTGGAGGAACGCTGACGGCACCAAGACCTACCCGCTCGGCGGAACATACACGGAAAATGCGGGAATCACGCTCTACCCGGTCTGGACACCAAACCGCTACACCATCACCTTTGACACCGCAGGCGGCAGCGATATTGCACCCATCACGCAGGACTACGGCACGGCGATTGTCGCCCCTGCTGACCCGACAAGAGAAGGATATACCTTTATGGGTTGGGATAAGGCATTTCCTGAAACCATGCCCGCGGAGAACATAACGCTCAAAGCGAAATGGAAAGATACCGAAAAGCCGAAGGGCGAAATTATCATAGGCTCAAATAAATGGAGCGAATTTCTTAACGAGCTTACCTCCGGCCTGTTCTTCAAGGATCCGCAGGAGGTAACGATAAACGCCGCCGACAACAGCGGAACCGTGTTTGTCTCTTATCTGGTGACCGATCGGGATCTTTCCGAAGAGGAACTGAAATCCCTCGTATTCAGCGGGTACGAGGAGCCGTTCCGCATAGAACCCAACGGAGAATATATCGTTTATGTAATGCTTGTTGACGAGAGTCTGAACATAACATACCTTCGTTCCGACCGCATAACGCTTGATAATATTCAGCCTGTAATCAGCGGCATTGAAGACGGCAAGACCTACTGCGAAGCGCAGACGGTTACAATTAACGAGAAGTATATAGATACAGTTACCGTAAACGGAACGGCGGTCACGCTCGATGAAAACGGCAGCTTTGTTCTCTCTCCGGCAAACGGTAAGCAGAAAATAGTTGTTACCGACAAAGCAGGCAACACCGCCGAAATGACCGTAACGGTCAACGACGGGCATACGCTGCTTGCGGATGATAACGACTGCACAACGCCTGTTTACTGTAAATTCTGCAATGCGGAAGTAATTGCGGCTAAAAGTCATCGCTTCACGGGAAATTGGCAGAACGATGAAACCGCCCATTGGCATATCTGTCAAAATGAAAATTGCACCGTTACAGATAGGAAAACCGTGCACAGTGGAGAAGACGACGGCAACTGCCTGACAGCAGTTGTTTGTGAGTGCGGATATGTTATTACGGCGGCAAAGTCCGCGCATACGTTCAACGAGTGGACATCGAACGGCAATGGTACACACACCCGCAAATGTACGGTAGTCGGCTGTAATGGCATTGAAACCGAGGATTGTTCCGGCGGAAAAGCTACCTGCACCGAGCAGGCAATTTGCACGGTATGTCATACCGGGTACGGCGATGCGCTCGGACACAATTTCACAATTGCACAGCACGACGAAACACACCACTGGAATAAATGCTCACGCTGTGATGCGACAGATACAAAAGCAGATCACACCGGTGGCACGGCGACCTGCCGCGAGAAGGCGGTTTGCGAAGTCTGCAACAGTGCTTATGGTAAACTCGGCGCCACAAATCATGTCGGCGGTACGGAAATTCGGGACACCAAACCTCAAAGTTGCACCGAAAACGGTTATACCGGTGACACGTATTGCAAGGGTTGCGGAGAAAAGCTCTCCTCCGGCACGGTCATCCATGCGGACGGACATAAGGGCGGCACGGCGACCTGCACCGATAAGGCGGAGTGTGAAGTCTGTCATGAAAAGTACGGCGAACCGGACGCCAATCGTCACACCGGGCTGGAAATGGTAGATGCGGTACCTGCAACGGCGGCAAGCACGGGAACGGTTGCGCACTGGCGTTGTACCGCCTGCGGAAAGCTTTTTGCCGATGCAGACGGAAAGCAGGAGATCCGCTCCGAGGACACCGTTACAAAGAAGCTTGCGCCGTCGATTCTTGACGGAGCGAACAGTGAGTGGAGGAAAGGCGATGAAAACGGACTGACCTTCAGCTCCGACGCGGCATTCTCCGACTTTGTCGAAGTGCTTGTGGACGGAAAGCCCGTCGCTTCCGAAAATTATGAAAGGCAAGATAGCGGTACCATCGTTGAACTGAAGGCAAGCTATCTTGAGACGCTTGCGGAGGGCGAGCACACACTTACCATCCGCTCGGCAAGCGGTGACGCAACTACCCGGTTCACGATTGTGGCGAGCAATTCGACGAATGCTTGGGTTTGGATTATCATTGGCTTTATTGCTCTCGGAATTGGAGTAACGGTTGCCGTATTCGTTATCCGCAAGAGAAAAACAGCATAATCGGGCGAAAGTAAAAGCGAAAACATAAACACACACAACTGCAAAAAGCACCCAGCTGAAAAGTTGGGTGTTTTTTGTTTCAAAATTCAAAGAAAGGAGTCTCAATTTGAGCAACGAATCAATCAATGCAGAAGAAAAACAGGAACCACCGTCCATCTCTTCTTCTGCCGTTCCGAACGCATCGGTCAAGGCAAGCAGCATGGCGGATGTTCCTTTGCTTGAGGTTGACTGGCTGTGGAAACCGTATATCCCGTTCGGAAAAGTCACAATCATTCAGGGCAACCCCGGCGAAGGCAAGACGACTCTGGCTTTGCGGCTGGCATCGGCGTGCAACAGGGGCAAGGCTTTTCATGTCCGCCTCGTATACAACTTCATCGGCGAGGTGGACAGCCCATGACGAATACAGCTTTATTCAAGTATACCGTGGAAAATTCTCGGAATATGAAAGGAAAGAAGTGATGTAGCGCTTTTTACAGTTGAAAATTGAGAGAATTAATGGTATAATATAAATAAGAGCGTTATATACGTACAGGAGATCTTTACTTATATAGCGAAAGAACATATATACGCACAAATGAAAGGAGTCGTCTCATGAAAACGAAACGAATATCTACATCAGTCTTATGCCTGTTGCTTGCTGGAATTATGCTTCTGTCCTGCACATCCTGTGCGATGCAGATCAGTGCCGCAGAGCTGTCAAAAGACTATGAGCGCAAGGCGACCGAGACCGGAGAGGTCAGCGAGGCTTTCAAAACCGCCATGGCGGACTTTTCCATGACATTGTTCAAAGGAATCCTGACCAAGGACGGCGAAAATGACCTGGTTTCTCCGCTTTCCGCAGTCATCTGCCTTGCCATGATTGCAAACGGAGCAGACGGCGAGACTAAGGCACAGATGGAAGCGGCGTTCGGCATGGATGTCGATACTCTCAATCGGTCTCTGTATGCCTACACCTCCTCACTCTATCGTGCCAAGGATTGCAAGCTGAATCTTGCTGACTCTATTTGGTTCCGCGATGAGGAAAACCGTCTCCATGTCAACGAATCCTTCCTGCAGGCAAATGCAGACTGGTACGATGCGCAAATCTATGCGGCGCCATTCGATCAGTCCACGCTTAAGGACATCAACACATGGTGCAAGCAGCACACCGACGGCATGATCGAAAAAATGATTGATAAGATCGATACAGACACGGTCATGTATTTGATCAATGCACTGACCTTTGATGCCAAATGGGCAACCAAATATGAAAAGAAAGATGTCGGCGACGGGCACTTCACCAACTATGACGGCACGCAAAAGACCGTGCAGATGCTTTCCTCGGAAGAGCGCACCTATTTTGCCACGGATGGTGTCAAGGGATTTGCCAAGAATTATGCAGGTGACCGATACAGCATTGTTGCCCTGCTTCCCGACCAAGGAACGGACATTTACGATTATATTGGTACGCTGGACGGTGCCGGATGGATGAACCTCTGGAACTCGCGTGAAAGTGCCTCCGTCAAGGTGAAAATGCCCGAATTCACCTACAGCGTAAGCATGAAGCTGAACGATACTCTCAAGACGATGGGTATGACCGATATGTTCAGTGATAGTGCGGATTTTTCAAAGCTCGGCTATTCGGAACGCGGCAATATTTACTGTTCTGAGGTCTGTCAGAAGGTATTCATTCAGGTTGATCGCAACGGAACCAAAGCGGCGGCAATCACCTGGGGCGGCATGAAGGACGAAGCAGTGATGGAAGCCCACAGTGTTATTCTTGACCGACCGTTTGTCTATGCAATTGTGGACAATGCCACAGGTTTACCGATCTTTATCGGTGCGGTTACGGCGCTGTGACCAACGAAATGATGTTTTAGCCCGGACGGGACTCTCCCGTCCGGGCTGTATTATTTATCTCACTTATGCTGAAATGATTTGCACGAAATATCTCAATTTCAAAACAATGCGATTCAAACGGAGGGACTATTCCCCCTCTATATTTATGAAAGGAGGAATGCGTGATTGTTTGACTGGATATCAGACCTCATCAGCGGAATCGGCAATGCCATCAGCTCTGCGTTGTCCGGCGTATGGGAAACCGTATCGGGAAGCATCTGGGGCGTGTTCATGAACTGGCTCTATACCTCCGTGTATAACGCCCTGGCAGACTTCTTCTCAATGATGACGGAACTCGGAGCCAATCTGTTCGACCTTCCGTGGGTACAGTCGGCTCTTCGGTTCTTCAGCCTGTTCGGCTGGGGACTGTTTGTCGCAGGACTTGTGGTTGCCATCTTTGACATCGCCATAGAGTATCAATCCATGGGGCGCATCAATATCAAACGACAGATACTCCCGTTCTTATACGGACTTCTTGCCGTAAATCTCTTCACGGTCGTCCCCGTGCAGCTCTTCCGCTTTGCGGTCAATCTGCAGAACACCTTTGCAAAAGACCTGATCGGAGACGCTGTTGGGATGAACATCAACTTCGATGTGCTCAGTCGACAGGCGCTTACCATTGTAGGTGTACCGGGAGCATCGGCGAAAAATGCGCTTCTTGCACTCTTGATGCTGATCTGCCTCGGCTATTGCGTCATCAAATGTTTCTTTTCCAACATTAAGCGAGGCGGTATTCTCCTGACGCAGATTGCGGTCGGGAGCCTGTATCTATTCAGCCTTCCGAGAGGCTACAGCGAAGGCTTTACAGGATGGTGCAAGCAGATTATTGCGATCTGCTTTACGGCATTCATGCAGACAACGCTGTTGCTGCTCGGTCTGATCACTATGCAGACCCATGCACTTCTCGGACTTGGCGTGATGCTTGCGGCAAACGAAGTACCTCGCATTGCACAGCAGTTCGGTCTTGACACCAGTATGCGTGTCAACGCCATGTCGATCGTCCATACAACAACCACTGCCGTTAATCTCGGCCGTGCGCTTGTCAAGAAATGATACGGAGGAAGCATGAAAAAACAATATATTTACCCGCAGAATATGCGGACAAAGGCGAAGCTGTGGTTCTGGAATCTCCGTGACATGATCATTATCGGTGTTGCATTGACCGTTTCGGTGGTCTCCTGGGCGAAGCTCGGCTTCGTCCTTCCCGCGGCACTGACTGCAGTGTACGGACTGCTTTCCATTCGCCTTGATGAAGATGCCGTGATCGACTATATCAAGCGGGCATGGCGGTACTTCATATCCACACAACAGTACTTCAAATGGAAGGAGAAAACCTGATGGCAAAGAAGAATCAGTCGACCGCAGACCTCGTCGGCATCAGCAATTTTTCACGGAACGGTCTGCAAACATACCATCACGGAGAGATCGTGTATTTCATGGTACAGCCGACCAACATCTCGGTTCTGTCCGAGACGAACATCTCCATCAAGATCAACCACCTGACGCAGCTTCTGTCGGTACAGCCCGACATAGAGATCATTTGCTCGGATGCCCGTGAGAATTTTGAGTACAACAAGCTCTCCCTTGCACGAATGGCAGAAAAAGAAACCAATCTCAAGGTACAGCTTCTGCTTCGCAAGGACATGAAATTTCTCGACGACATTCAGCTGCAGATGTCCACCGCGCGGGAATTCATGTTCGCCTACCGTGTAAAAAACGCAAACGATCAGTCCTTTGCAACTTTGAATCGACTCGAAAAGCAAATCAACGATCAGGGCTTCGACTGCCGCAGAGCGACCAAGGACGATATCAAGCGTATCCTCTCGAGGTACTTCGGTCACATGACCGAGGACGCTATCGATGATGTGGACGGCGAAAGAATGATTAAAAAGTGGATTATCCCGGACTAATTTTTTCCGATACCGCATTATTAACATCATTTCTCTTGCAATTCCAAGAGAAAAATGGTATAATAAAAAATAATAATCACAAGGAAAGGAGGAATTCTCATGCTGTATACCCTTATGCACCGCGACATCCCGGTCATGGATCTGGAACTTGACGAATATTCCAACATCGTCTCTCTCGGCAAAATTCATCACGCAGAGCATCTGCCGCTCGGCACTTACAATAAAATCGGTGTGGAAAGGAAAGCTCTCAACCGCTGGTGGACAAAGCGTTCCATTCCCGCAAGCCGGAAAGGTATCCGCGATGTGCTGGAGGAGCTGGAGTTGTCCTCCCCGCAGGAGCTGATCGAAAAGTGCTTCGGACTTAGCCTGTCCGATCAATACTGGATTTCTCCGACCGATAAACCGCTGGATTGGCACCGGGTAAACTTCTTTGAAAATGCCTTCTCGGAGGACATCGGCAATATCCTGTTCGGCAAAGGCACAGGCTCCGACAGCACAAGCCTTGTATCCCCCGACAACACGGCAAACGGCAACCTCAAAAAGAAATGGAAGATCATCGACGGCAAGCGGGTGCTCCTCAAGGCTTCCGGTGCGCCCTATCGCCAGGAAGCCTACAACGAGGTGCTTGCGTCCGAGATTGCCAATCGGCTCGGCATCCCGCATGTGCCGTATACACTGATAGCGGAACACGGCGAGCTCTGCTCCGGGTGCGAGGATTTTATCACTCCCGAAACCGACCTTGTTGCGGCGGCACAGGTTATGAGCGCGTTCAAAAAGCGGAACGAGCAATCGGAATATGAATTTTATATCGAATGCTGCGAAAAGCTCGGCATTGTCGATGCCCGCGAAAAACTGGAACAGATGCTTGTGCTGGATTATCTGATTGTCAACGAAGACCGGCACCTGAACAACTTCGGACTGCTCCGCAACGCGGTCACGCTGGAATGGGTCGGCGTTGCGCCGCTTTACGACAACGGCAATTCCATGTGGTTCAACCGTGTTGTAAGTGAGATGCACGCAGACGATGACAGCAATATCAAAACCCCGTTGTGGAAGAAGAATCCCACAGAGAATCTGGAACTTGTGACCGACTTCTCATGGCTGGACCTGTCCGCTCTCGACGGCATTGAAGACTTTGCAAGAGAGCTGTATGAAAAGTCCGAGTATATGGAACCGATACGGGTTGATACCCTGGCAAATGCACTCAGGACGCGCATTGAACTGCTGGACGATATTGTACAGACACAATTCGGCGGGCAGACCATGCTCTGATTAACCAAATAACTACGATAACCGCACTTCGGCAGAGGTGCGGTTTTTCTTTATGAAAGGAACTCTTATGGCAAAGAAAAAACAACTTCCCGAAGAAGCCGCACACAGCGAAGCCTATGTAAAAGACTTCTTCGATATGATCGTCCCGACGACGGTCAAATTCAATGTGGATCACTACATCTGCGGAGACAGTTTCCGTAGCGTGTGGGCGATCAAGGAATATCCCCCGCAGACCTCAAATCAGGCGATTTTGTCCCGTTTCGGAGACAAGGAAGCAGTCACGCTTCATATGTACACCCGATTCGTGGACGGTGTGGAGCAACGCAAGATTCTGCAGAATGCAAGTCGCAAAAACAAGATGCTGGCAAGCTCCAATGATATTGCGGACTCTGTTACGGGTGAAGGGAACCTTGAGGATGTGGTGGAACTGCTGAATGACCTCCGTAAGAACCGTGAGCCTCTTCTGCATTGCGCTGTCTTTATTGAATTGACAGCCAACAGTCTCGAAAAGCTTCGTGAACTCCAGTCGGATGTGGCGATGGAAATGACAAGAGAAAAACTCTCGGTAGACAGACTGACGCTCCGGCAAAAGGAGGGTTTTATTTCCTGTATGCCTTGCGGACACAATGCCTTTGGCTCACAATTTGAACGCGTCCTTCCGGCATCTGCCGTGGCAAACTGCTATCCCTTCAACTATTCCGGCAAAACAGATCCGCACGGGTTTTACATCGGGAAAGACAAATTCGGTACCAATATCATCGTCGATTTCGACCGTCGATCCGATGACAAGACCAACAGCAACATTCTCATTCTCGGCAACTCCGGTCAGGGCAAGTCGTACCTGTTAAAACTCATTTTGACCAACACGAGAATGTCCGGAAAGTCTGTCATCAGCCTGGATGCCGAGCAGGAATACGAGGATCTCTGCAACAACCTCGGCGGTTGCTATATTGACCTGATGTCGGGGGCGTTCTTGATCAACCCACTGGAGCCGAAAGAATGGTCGGACAACGGGGGCGAAGCCGATGCGGACAGCCCGGAAGCTTTCCGAAAATCCACAAGGCTTTCACAGCATATCAGTTTTCTCAAGGACTTTTTCCGTGTCTACAAAGACTTCGATGATGCGCAGATTGACGCACTTGAGATTTTGCTGACAAGGCTCTACGGCAAGTTCGGTATTACAGACAATACCGATTACGATAAACTGACCTCAGACGACTATCCTGTGATGGCTGATCTGTATGCCATTGTGGAAAGTGAATATCAGCGATACGAGAAAGGTTCAAAATCCTTGTTTACAGAGGATTTGCTTCGGGAACTCTGCCTCGGTCTCCATTCCATGTGTGTCGGTGCGGAAAGCAAGTTCTTCAACGGGCATACCAACATAAGCGACGACCGTTTCATCGTGTTCGGGGTCAAAGGACTCATGGAAGCCAATATGAAGCTCAAGAATGCGATGCTGTTCAACATTCTCTCGTATATGAACCATAAGCTTCTCACGAAAGGCAATACGGCAGCATCAATCGATGAGCTGTATCTCTTTTTGTCCAACCTCACGGCAATTGAATATATCCGCAACGCCTCCAAGCGTGTGCGCAAAAAAGATTCCTCTATCATTCTGGCAAGTCAGAACATCGAGGATTTTTTATTGCCCGAAATCAAGGAGATGACAAAGCCCCTCTTTTCCATTCCGACGCATCAGTTCCTTTTCAACGGGGGCAATGTCAATCCCCGTGATTATATGGACGCTCTGCAGCTTGAGGAATCGGAGTACGACCTCATCAAGTACCCGGAGCGCGGCACCTGCCTTTTCAAATGCGGAAACGAAAGATACCTCCTGCAGGTCATCGCTCCCGAATACAAAGCAAAACTGTTCGGCAATGCGGGCGGAAGATGAAGCACCTACGGAAGATTCTTCAGGAGCGGAAGATACTCCTCCCACCGATACTCACGGATCGGCATGACAGGATGAAAGTCGTCATCAAAAACAAGAACAAGTGCGGGAGCAATGTTGTGGTAACGGTCGGCAATGTACCATCGGATCAGCTTGCCCGTGCGGATGAGCCGTTTGGCCGTGGCGTGATAATTGTAATATGACATAAAGTCAGTATTCCGAAAAACAAAAAATCTTATACGAAGGAAGGTGTGTGTCGCAGTAGGCGCAGTAGTGGCAAAAATCGCAAGGAAAGTGCTTGCGATCCTTGCCGGAGATAAAAACGGACGGAAGTTCCTCGGTTATGTGATCGGTATTGTGCTGTTCATTGTCCTGCTTCCTGTGATTGCCGTGTACGGACTGTTCGGCTGGATGGCAGGTGGCGGTGCCGCAGAGGTTATCGACTACAATGTCGTTTATGAGTATATTCCCGCCGAGCAAAGAGCGGCAATGGAACAGTATGATTCCGAACTTGCTACCATTCAAACCGTGTTTGCCGAGAACGGTCTCGGTGCTGCGGATATCTCAAAAGCAAAAACCATTTTCATCTCATGCCTAACCGGAAAGGAAACCGAGGAAGACTTCTATCAGCGGTATGCGGATTGCTTCCTCTTGCAGAGCGAGGAGCAAAGCCTATGGGATCTGATCTCTTCTGCTTTCGGCGTTTCCTTCTCGGATGAGGAAAAACAACAATTCAATAATCTGTACGGAGGATAAACATGAATTTCAAAGCAAGATTTGAACGCAAAGAAAACACCCCCGATGTAAGCGAAGCAGATATCGTCGGCGTTACGGAACTGAGTCGTGAACAGTATTCCCGTTTCTACGGTCAAATGCTGAATGACTATGATTTCATCGCCGATTACGCAAACGAAACCTACGATGACGGTGAAAGAAAGCATTGCCTTCTCGTTCTGTGTGAAGGCGATGATGACGGAATTCTCATCTGCTCGGAAGGATCGGCATATGCGAGATATTCCTCCTACCTGCCGAAAGCCCGGAAGATTCTTGAAGATGAGATCCGATGCGTAGCAGATCGGATGATCAAAGGCAGGTTCGGTGACACAGGCAAAGGCTCGTGGGTGATCGGCTTCGACGACATCAAGGAACACTTTGATCTGACCGTCTCTCCCACCAACGGCATCGGCGAGATGCTGATTGATGAACTGGAACGGCGTGAGGAAATCGGCGAGATCATCGCAACCGAAGATTGCATGGAGATCACGCAGTTCCTCGACAACTGTCCGGAGGGACTTTCGGGTACGCAGAAACTGATGACCGTGTTCTCTCTCATGGGATGCAACCTCGAAGATGTCCATCTCATTGACCATGACGAAGAACATGAGGTTGCCACCATCGTGGAGCTGAATCAGGACACGCTGACCGAGGAAGGAAAAAAAGAGTGGGCTGATGTTCTCTCGGCAAAAGTGGTGCGTGTATATGAAGGCAGTTACGGAACGCAGATTGAAGTGACGGGTTGCCTTGCACACCGTCTGCGGGATTTTTCTTTCGCACTTGCCGGGTATTGCTCCGAGGAGGATTGGTCGAAGTGGTTCAACGAACCGACTGCCAATACCGAAGCGCCGACGATGGGAGAACAGTCATGAGGTATCGCGGATTCAACATCGTTTTTACCTATGCAGATCATATCAGTAAATTTGATCCGTCGAATCGCGTGTGGGGACAGGCTCCCGGCTATTACTGTGAAGTGTTCTCAGAAGCAGATGACTCTCTCTGCAACCCGCTCGATAATTTTGAATTGATTCTCGGCGACAGATTGCAGACGCTTGACGAGGATGAAGTGGAGGACTGGATCACCAAGATCGCCGACAAAGAGATCGACGAGTGGAGATGCAATGAAGCGGTTACTACTGCCGAGCGAAAAAATGATCTGGTCGGTCGCCTTGTCTCTTTCCTCGGCGAGAGCGAACAAGGTGCAATGCTCTATGATACACTTCATGAACAGATCGGGATGACGGATGATGAAATCCGGGAGTGTGGGTTTCGTTCTCTATCGGAATACTTTGACAAACCCTCCTATGCACAGACGATTGCGGAGTGGCTCGTAAAAGTCGGAACCGAGAATACCACTTCCTGCAACATGATCATTGGCTTTGAAAAGGTCAATGAAAGATATGGTGTGAATCTGTACGAAGATGAGTTTCTCTGCGATGAGATCGTCGAACAATTATATCGACATGAGGCAATTCTCGATGTTGTAACAGATGAAAATACCTTCGACATGAACTTCGGATATCTGTATTGTCCCTATGCCGAAGAACATGAAGAACTTACTATGTGAGAAAGGAAAAGCAAATGAAACAAGTAAACATTCAGTTCGCTTATGACGATGAAAGGCTCGAAGCGCTTCGCATTTACCTTGCGGAGAGTGGCAGTACAATTGAAGACGAATTGACAGCGGCACTTGATGCGGTGTATAAGAAGACCGTGCCGAGTCAGGTCAGATCGTTCCTTGACAAGCGTTCGCAGACAGAGCCAATCAAGCCCAAGGGTAAGCCTTCGGGTGCGGGTGTGAACGCTTCAAAAGGCACGGACGACAAATCGTCCGCGCCGGGAACAAAAGCGGTTTGCGGGGATTTTTGAGCCGATGTGAGAGGAACCCCTGAAAGCCGAAATAAGCAAAAATAGCGAGGATTGGGGTGCATAAATTGACGGAAGGAGCAGTTAGATGCAAGGTCGATTTTCAAGCGGGAGAAAGGGCGTGCGTATGATGCCCGCCCAAACTGACATCGGACGGCAGAGCCGACCGCTTTTCCTCCCGTTTTGACCCCGTTTCCTCGCTTTTGGGGGACTTTGAGTCCATGCGTATGATTTCAAAATTGCCCGAAAATCATCCGTATGGTTGAACGGAATATCCGAAAAAGAGCCGTTTTACAAGGACTTTCGGGCAATTATGAAAAACTGAAGAAAGGATGGATGCGTCGTATGGGAAAAAAGTATCGCATCAACGAAGACAGGGTGCATTTCACCCTTTCAATACCTCCCGAAACCATGCAGCTTGCACGGAATTATTATCAGATCGATGACTGCGGAAACATCAGCGAATATATCGGCAAGGCAATTGAGTTTTACAGCGGTTATGTTGCAAACAAAAAAACACCGAACTATCTTCCGACGATTGTCATCTCCACTCTGAAAAATATCCTTGCGTGCAGTGACGACCGGCGCGGTGCTCAACTGTACCGAATTGCCGTTGAACTGTCCGTGCTGCTCAATATTATTGCTGCCACCAATCATTTTTCCAAAGAGGAAGTGCGGGAACTTCGTGAATCATGCGAGGAAGAAGTGAAACGACTGAACGGCACATTACGCTTGGATGATGCGGTCAGATGGCAAAACTCGTAACCAAGTTCCGCTATTATAAACCCGGCGGTCGTAAGAAAATAGGCGGATACGCAAAGTATATCGCCCTCCGTGAAGGCGTTGAGAAATGTGACGATTCCAAAAAATATGCCCCCGTCTCATACAATCAAAAGCAACTCATTCAGAAGATACTCAAAGATTTTCCCGACAGTAAGGAGATGCTTGAATACGAGGATTACCGCTCTCATCCGACTGTCGGAAACGCTTCGGAGTTTATTTTTCGTGCAATCGAGGACAACGCAAACGAAGCGATGCAAAAGAAAACCTACGCAGATTATATTGCAACCCGTCCCGGTGTTGAAAAGATCGGTACACACGGACTGTTTTCCGATGAGTTTGAGAGCATCAATCTCTCGCAGGTTTCGGATGAACTCAATGCACACGAAGGCAATGTGTGGACGATGATCGTTTCTCTTCGCCGTGAAGATGCGGAACGACTCAGTTATAACAACGCAAATGCGTGGAGAAAACTGTGCCGTGCGCATACCAAAGAACTCGCAGACGCACTTCGCATTCCGCAAAACAAACTCAAATGGTATGCGGCATTTCACAATCAGTCTCACCATCCGCATATTCATCTGATTGCCTATACGGACGATCCCAAGGTCGGTTATTTGTCAAAGAAGGGTGTGGAAGCATTACGATCTGCGCTCGGAAATCATATCTTTCACGATGAGATGACGCATATCTTCCGTGAACAGACCGACAGGAGGGATCAGTTAAAGAAAGATTGGAAAGCCATGCTCGATGAAATCCTGCAAAAGATTTCGGAAAACAAGTACAGGTACCCCGAAGTGGAACAGAAACTTCTTCTGCTTTCCGACAAGCTGTCCCGCACCAAGGGCAAAAAGGTGTATGGATATCTCAAAAGAGATGTCAAGGATCTGATCGATTCCACCGTAGATTTGCTGGCTGAGGATGAAAATATATCAAGGCTTTATGACCTTTGGTATGAGAAAAAGTATGAGATACTACGCACCTACACCTCGGAAATGCCGCCGAAGATTCCGCTGTCGCAGAACATAGAATTCAAATCCATCAAGAATGACATCATCCGGGAAGCGATGAAACTGCACGAGGACAGCGGGCAGACCGAGACTAATCCGCCGAAGAAACAGTCGCAGACACAAGCCCCGCAAAAGATCTCGCCGACGGTTTCTGCCACTGCCGTTACAAGACTTTTCAAAAATCTCTGCGGGATTTTCCGGGATCGGATAGACGACCGCAGGCAAAGCAGTCAGCCTACCATCGACAAACGGCAGAAAAAAGAGATCGAAGAAAAGAAAAATGCAGAGATGTCGATGCTGTAAGAAAGGAGTTTTATGCCATACATTCTATTTTCGGAGCAGGAAAAGCAGTCCGCAAATGCTTCGGATATTCGTTCCTTCCTCGCTTCGCTTGGGCAGGAAGTCAAAAGAAGCGGACGGGAATACACATGGGAATCCCCTTCGGGCAAGGTGTCAATCAACGGTTCGGAGTGGTATTCTCAATATGAGCGTGTCGGCGGCGGTGCGGTCAGCTTCGTGCAAAAATTCTTCGGAGCATCCTATCCCGATGCCGTTCGTTCTCTGCTCGGAAGCTGTGCAGGACAGATTCCAAGCGAACAGAGCAACACGTTCCGTCAAAGCAGATCCAAAGAAACGCAGACGGAGCTTGTACTGCCCGAAAGAAGTACGGATATGCGCAGGCTATACGGCTATCTCTTGAACGAGCGATGCCTTGACCGTGATGTCGTTTATGCTTTTGTTCACGCAGGGATGCTCTATGAGGATGCACCCAATCACAATGCTGTGTTCATTGGGACAGACGAGAACGGCAAGCCCCGACACATTCAGAAACGATCGACCAACCCGCAGTCCGACTACAAAGGCAATGTCACGGGGAGCGATATTGCCTACGCTTTTCACCATGTCGGCACATCGGACAGACTCTATGTCTTCGAGGCGCCGATTGACATGATGGCTTACATCTCAATGAACAAGCAAGGCTGGGAAAAGCATTCCTACACCGCATTGTGTTCCACTGCCGACTGTGCCGCCATCAGGATGCTGAAGACCTACCCGAATCTCAAGACCGTTTACCTCTGCCTTGACCATGACAGCGCAGGCATCGAAGGAGCCTATCGGGTGGCGGAAAGTATTCATGCACTTGGAGATTACACAGTCTGGCGCAAGATGCCGAAGAATAAGGATTGGGATGAAGATCTGAAAGCACTCCATGGCAGAACCGCCATCCCCTCCACCGAGCATATGAAACTGGAACGCTACCGTAAAATATGTGCCGAATTTCTCACGGATGCGTGCACGGAAACGGACGCATGGAAGCATATCGCAGGGGCGAAAGGCTATGCTTCTGCAAACTTCCTCTCCCTACTGCGTTCCGAAACGGACAAAGCGGAATCCGCAACAGACACACAAACCGAGCAAGCGCACCTGAGAGCCATGGCTGTCGGGTGCCTTGCTTTTTGCTTTTGCAGAGAGAAGCAGACGGGAAACGCATCTTCTTTTGACCGCTATGTCGAGGCGGTACGCTCTGCCTACAAGCCCCACAGGGACACCGAGAGCAGTGACGAACAGTGGAAATCCCTGCGGAAAAGGAGCAAAGGTCTTGAAAAAGAATTCGGCAAAAGCATCCCGCTTTCGGAAACAGGAATGAAGAAGCAGTTGGATTCCGTCATCGCACTTGCTTCCGATTGCATCCGGCTTTCTGCGGCAGTTGAGTACGAGCAGAGCGAACAAGCGGCGGTGTTGAGTCTTGATTGATGGAGCGGAGTGAGAATTTAGGATTGAAAAAACGGCTCAGTTGTGATATAATTAGGATACAGACAAATCAGAATTTGACGAACTGGTAATCAGCTTGATTTTTTGATATTCATCGTCTATGGCGTTGTAATAAATACAACTATGAAAGGGTGGTTCATTATGAAAAATAACAATTTGGGTGTGTGGAGGACGCACGATAAATAATCCTCCAAAACTAATTATGGAGGACACAAGATGATATTAGAAACATTACTTCCTCAATTAGAATTTCAATCTAACATTGAGGATGCAGTAAAGCAAAAAATGATTAAAAGTAGGCGGCAAGTTGAAGAAATCGCAGCAACCGCCTACAGTAGCAACGATTTTGATTTTTTGCTATGCAAGCGAATGCCACTAACTCGCTTGGTGGTAGTTGTATATTTATTGACGCAAAAGTATGCCGAGTATAAAGCCATTGGTGTAACAGATGAAATTATTTTGGATACTTTTAGCGATGTCTCATTGCGGGCAAACTTGTACTATAAACAGCATGGCAAAATTGGCATTTCTAAAGATGATGTTGTTTGGTTTCGCCACATTATGAATGTGCACATTTTCAAGATTGGAGTATTGCAATATCAAACATTCAATATGGTTTATTTGGACGAGGAAACCATTGGAGAGCCTTATATGGTGTTTACACAAGAACAGAAACGAACATTGCCCAACGGCTCACCTGTGATAAATTGCCATATTCAAAAAGGTGCGAATATTAGTGATAGCTTAGTCAAGAAATCTTTTGACCAAGCCAAGGTGTTTTTCAAGGATCACTTTCCGTCTACAGAGTATAAAGCTTTTCTTTGTTATTCTTGGTTGCTCTATCCTCCGATGCTAAACATGCTTCCAAAGGATTCGAATATCAAGCAGTTTGCAAAACACTTTTCTATCATTGGTGCGTGCAACGATTCGGAACAGGCCAAAGAGAATTTATTTGATTATGGCAAGCATAATCTACCTTGCAAACCAACAGCTCTACAAAGGATCGCAAAAGAACATAAAGAACTTCTTGGTTACGGGTGTGGAGTAATTATGCTTTAGAGCGCAGAAAATTCCAGTTTGTCGATTTGACATCATAAGCACACAGCCACCCGACCGTAAAAAGCCGGGTGGCTTTTGTTATCAGAAAGTTTTCCGGACTTGTCGCCACTTGCTTAACAGTGTGTGGCTATACCCTGGAGGATGTCCTGCAAGATACCGATCGGGGCATGGGCGGAATGTAAGCGGAAGCGGTTGAAAAATGGGAGGATTTATGGTATAATAAGACAACGACAAATCGGAAGTTGAGGAGATTGTTGTGTTTTTGGATACGAATTTTTTGGAAAGCGATGAAATCAAACTGATTTTGGAAAAAACGACTGAAGCCGATCCGGTTAAGAATTGGGTGCCGGCATATCATTTTTTGATCTGCGACCGTCAAGGAACTGTTATGGGGCGTTGTGCGCTGAGGATTGGATATAATGACAGTCTTTACTACGTGGGGCATATCGGATATAGCGTATATGAAAAATACCGGGGGCATCATTATGCCGCAAAAGCCTGTGAATTGCTCTTTTTACTGGCAAAAAAGCACAATATGAGTTATTTGTATATCACCTGCAATCCAGACAATATTCCGTCCAGAAAAACCCTTGAATATCTGAAAGGTGAATTGCTGGAAATCGCAGAACTTCCCGAGGATAGCGATATGAGAGCTAACTATGGTGATACAGAAAAGTGTATTTTCAAGTTTGATTTATAAATTTCCTGGAGGATGTCCCGCAGGATACCGATCATAGCATGGGCGGGATGTGAGCGGAAGCGGTTGAAAAAAGGGAAGATTTATGGTATAATAAGATAACGACAAATCGGAATTTTTTGTGGAGGTGTTTATATGATATTCCTAAAGGTATTGGCTGTAGTTCTGGGATTGGCATTCCTTCTGTTTGGATACTTCATTTACTTTAAAAAGAAATACAATCTTATCAACGGTTTTGAGGCGGATTTCAAAGCCGGTCGGAAGAAAGAAGAATACGCAAAGAAAGTGGGAATGATAGAGTTTGTTGTTGGTATAGTTCTGCTTATCACAGGTGTTGCACTTATTCTGTTTGCCTAATAAATTCCAGTTTGCCGACCAACCCACACAAGCACAGCCACCTGATTTTCAGTCGGGTGGCTTTTCAATTTTTAACGAAGGAGTAACCATGCAAGGACTAACAACACTTATAACCGTAGCCGCCATCATGAGCGGCGTTTTTATTTTGATTTCTTCGCTGTCCTATCTGTATTCCCTCCGTCAGATCAAGAACAAAACGGCGGGCAACGGACAGCACGGAACGGCAAGATGGGCGTCAAGTAGGGAGATCCACAAGACCTACAAGGTGGTACCATTTGAGCCGAAAACCTGGCGCAGGGACGAAAAAAGACGTCCGACCGAGCAAGGCATCATCGTCGGTTGCGAAAGCCGAGGCAACGAGACACTTGCTCTTGTGGACAGCGGAGATGTTCACTGTATGATGATCGGTGCGGCAGGTGTCGGTAAAACGGCATTCTGGCTGTATCCGAACATCGAATATGCCTGCGCCACGGGGATGTCGTTCATGACAACGGATACCAAGGGCGACATCATGCGAAACTACGGCTCAATCGCCGAAAAGTATTACGGTTACAGAATCTCCGTCATTGACCTGCGCAATCCCATGCGCTCACACGGAAACAACCTTCTGCACCTCGTCAACAAGTACATGGATCTGTATGCCGGAACGAATGAAGTGCAGTACAAAGCCAAGGCGGAAAAGTACGCCAAAATCATTGCCAAGACCATCATTCTCTCCGGCATGGAAGCGGGCAATTTCGGACAGAACAGCTACTTCTATGATGCCGCCGAAGGACTTTTGACTGCATCCATTCTGCTGGTGTCTGAATTCTGCAAGCCCGCAGAGCGCCATATCGTTTCGGTGTTCAAAATCATTCAGGAACTTCTCGCTCCGGGTAAGGGACGAAATCGCAATCAGTTCCAACAGCTCATGGAGAAACTCCCTGCCGACCATAAAGCAAAATGGTTTGCGGGTGCTGCGCTCAACACGGCGGAGCAGTCTATGGCAAGCGTTATGTCCACAGCACTTTCAAGATTAAATGCGTTCCTTGATTCGGAGCTTGAAACCATCCTTTGCAACGATACCGAGATCGATGCCGAGCGATTTTGTAAAGAAAAGTCGGCAATTTTCATCATTATGCCGGAGGAAGACAGCAGTAAATACTTCATGGTATCGCTTCTGATCCAGCAGCTCTACCGTGAAATTCTTGCCGTTGCCGATGAACACGGCGGCAAGCTCGAAAACCGCGTGGTCTTCTACTGCGACGAATTCGGCACCCTGCCTCGCATTGAATCTGCCGAAATGATGTTCTCGGCATCCCGCTCCCGTCGTGTTTCAATTGTGCCGATCATACAGTCCTTCGCGCAGTTACAGAAAAACTACGGCAAGGAAGGTGCGGAGATCATCATCGACAACACACAGCTGACGGTCTTCGGCGGTTTTGCCCCCAATAGTGAATCGGCACAGACGCTCTCCAAAGCCCTTGGCTCCAAGACTGTGTTGTCGGGCAGTGTCAGCCAGAGCAAGAACGATCCGTCAAGATCGCTTCAGATGATCGAGCGTCCGCTGATGACACCCGACGAACTCAAAGCGCTTCCGAAAGGCACTTTCGTGGTCACGAAAACGGGGTTCTATCCGATGAAGGTCAAACTCAAACTTTATTTCAAATGGGGCATCGAATTTGAGAAAGAGCCATATGTAGTGCCTCTGCGTGATTCCTCCATGGTCACCTATGCAAGCCGCGAGGAACTGACTGAAGCGATCCAAGCCAAATATCCGCCCAAGGAAAAGAAGGACGATGACGACACCATACCGGACGGAAGCATTTGTGTGGAAGAAGAAATGGCAATGCAGAATAGTCCCAAACTCAACACCAAACCACACAAGCCGGAGGTGAGGCAATGAGTTACTACGACTACGTCTATCGGGACTACGAACTGCCAAGCCGTGCGTCGAATGTCTATCGTTATCTGTGTGACAGAGCAAACTCGGACGGTCAATGCTGGCCGTCCGAGCGTACAATTGCGATGGATCTGAAGATTTCAAGGTCAACGGTCAAGCGGGCGGTCGAAGATCTGAAACGATGCGGGTATATTACGGTTGAACGGCGGTATCGCAAAAACGGCGGAAACAGTTCGCTTCTGTTTGTGCTGAAGGATTTTTCAAAACGCCGCACAACCAAGGGATAACTCTGCCCATTCGGTGGTCTATGGGTGGGTTCACCATGCACCCACAAGGTGAATATAACAAGAGAATTACTCTATATAGCAGAAAAAGAACAATCAAACAGACTCAAAAGATCTCTTACTGAGCATAGATACTTCACTTGTTTCGGGATCAATCTGTATGACAATCTTGTTCTGTTTCAGAGCGTAGTCGACAGTATACGCAGTCCCTCCGCTTTTCCCATTGAAGGCACAGACCACAACATCCGCGTTGTCGACCATGTATCGATTGCGGGTAAAAAAACACCCTCGGTTATATTGTTCCGAAGTAATTACCGTCTTATCTGCTGCGGTCAGAATATTATATTTGCGCTTCTGATCTGCTTTCTCCCATGAATCCGCTTGCCCCGGAAACGGAATGACGCACTCAAGGGTGTTTTTTTGTTTTTCTTCTGCCTTTGAAGAATCTCCTCGGCAACCCATGTATCGAAACCGCAGGCAACACCCGAAATGCAATGCGTCCACCCCTACGAAACCAATCTTGCACGAAAAATGTGATTATCATGGAAAAGATGAGTATTCACATGTATTTTACGTCTCGGTGTGGAGTGTTGATATTTCCTATTGCAATAATCTCGATTATATGATATAATATAAGCGCGAAATTAGTCGCAAAAACAGACAACAACCCGCAAACAATGTGCAAAATTGTAATTGTTGCTGAGTTGTTCTCACTTGGGTGTGAGGAGCCTGTGTGAGACTATTAGGCATATGCATGGCGCACATAGATGTAGGGAGATGCTGCCCCAATATCTTTGTGCGCTTTTTTGTTGAACAGTTTTTCTTATTTAGAGGAGTGTCTTATGGCGAAAAGACTTGATCAGCATACCCACATTTTTGTCGACCGTTCGTTGGATGATGATATTATGGCAGAATCCCTTGTAACAAAGGATGAACATTGCACGTACAAGTAAGGAGAGGTAATATGGTACTTGAACTCAGAAACATTGACAAGACTTTTGGCGAGAAGGAAGTGCTCAAGGGCGTTTCTTTCACGGCAGAGGGCGGCAAAGCGTTCGGACTTCTGGGCAGAA
>ENA-UOJO01001893-UOJO01001893.1-human-gut-metagenome-genome-assembly--contig:-P57-NODE-1893-length-24637-cov-30.412782_pt1 | contig 24637 bp, 27 predicted proteins | sample MGYA00242351_ERZ723898 | MGnify/ENA metagenome assembly ERZ723898 | reverse complement strand
TGCGGCCTGACTGTTCTCGTTGATAAGTGCGATCTTCATGGGAAAGTCCTCCTGTAAACGCGGATTTGTCCGTCTTTTTCCGAAAATGCGGAAAAGACGTATTTTATATACAACCAGTGTATCCTGTTGGCGGAGAAAAGTCAATTATAGGAGCAAAGAAAAACCTGCCGCACAAAACGGAAAAATGTGCGGCAGGTTTCAGTTACTTTTGCTTTTTCTTCTTGGCGAAGGTGGCGCCGGTGTCATGACACCGTTTTGCGTTGGCTTCATTATAAGCTGCGGCATCATAACAGTCGCGGGCTTTAGCGTAGTGGAAACCGCCCTGTCCGGATTTGGCCTGAGCCCAGTGTGAGTCACCTTGTGCCTTGAAACTCTTGGCGCGGGCAGCGTACATCTCTTCCGGTGATTTGAAAAATGCCATAGGGAACACCTCGCTTTAGAATGCTTTCAATAAAAATTATACGGACTGCTCTCGCTCCTGAAGAATGTCTTCAAGGGCCGTTATTCGAGGCTTCAGGATGGAGGCATTCAGGAGAGAATCATCATTTTTGTCGGAACGGACATATTCTCTGTATTGGTAAACCAGAGCCTGATGTTCTCGCTTAAGCGCACGGGTATTTATTCCTTCGTAACAGTTTTTCCAGTATCGCTGCTTTTGACTTGCGTCACTGCTTGAGATGATGATGCCTCTTCCGACACACTCCTGTTCCAGAGCAGAAAGACGTGCGATGCCGTTCAGGATGCCTTTTTGATATGGGTGAGCTTTTGCATTCCGATAAGCCTGCTTTAACTGGTAATCATTCACCCTTGCAAATTCGTCAGAGTATTCCTGCTGCGTTTCGAGCAGCTCAGAGCCGGCATCGCAGACAGCGTTGAAAATCGATTTGAGAAAAGACATAATGACTCCTCTGATATGCGAAGAGAGCTTATAGAATGTTCAACAGCCGTTAGGGGGATACAGCACTGCTCAGAAAACGCCAAAGCGTTTCTTTTTGGCTTTCGTGGAAACAGTGGACGCGCTGGCACTGGAATTTACGCTTCCGGCAAAATCGCCGAAGCCGTTTATGACAGTATCAGCTGTATCGAGAATACTTTCTGCATCGGGGTCGAGGCTCTTTTTGTAGAAATCCTCTGCGACGATCCAGCCGAGAGTTTCAGTCAGAGCGATCGAAGTTCCGGCACTGATGGCGCCGCCGACCACAGTCCCGACACCGGGAATGCCCTTGATGATGCCGGAAAAGATAGCGCGTCCGGTCTGGCTGGCCATTGTACCGCCTAAAATGGATTTGGCGGCAGCTTCAGACAGAGAAATATCAAAAACACGTCCCAGCCCGATGATCATGGTGACCTGAGCTGCGGTAATGGGGATGGTGTCTGCCATAGGGATAGGGATGACGCCCGCCGCAGCGGCAGCAGTGGTAGCGGTGTGGATGACGGCGGCACATTTGCTCTTCAAATCAGCAGGCATGGTGGTTTTGCGTTTAGCCATTTTTTCCTCCTCTGAAAGTTGCGCCGCAGTTGGTGCAGCACTTCTTTCCACCTTGTGTTTGCACAGTTAGTTTTCCACAGTTGGGGCAGCGTTCGCTGCGGCCTTTGCTTGCGATGGGGACGACCATCCTGTATCCGCATTTTGTGCATTCGCGGTTTTCGCCGACGGTCTTGAAAAATGTAAACTGTTTGCAGTTCGGACAAAGTTTTCCGGCCAAAGGTTTCACCTCCCGAACGATTTCGCCGAGAATCGATGAATTTTATCTATATCAATTATATATATATATATATACTGTCAACAGTCATATTGCACATGAAATCGCCAGAAAATTTGGGCTGATTGTTAAAAATTGCGAAAAAAAGCAAAATAAAAAGCACCCGCAGTGCTCCCCCAAAAGGGACACCGCGGGTGCGATTTTATGTCGGGAATTACTGCGGCTGCTTGCCGATGTAAGCCAGGATGCCGCCGTCAACGTACAGGATGAGGCCGTTGACGAAGTCGGAAGCGGCAGAAGCCAGGAAGACAGCGGGTCCGCCCAGATCCTCAGCCTCGCCCCAGCGGCCTGCGGGGGTCTTGGCGACGATGAAGCTGTCGAAGGGGTGACGGCTGCCGTCGGGCTGACGCTCGCGCAGAGGTGCGGTCTGCGGGGTAGCGATGTAGCCGGGTCCGATGCCGTTGCACTGGATGTTGTACTCGCCGTACTCGGAGGCGATGTTCTTGGTCAGCATCTTCAGGCCGCCCTTGGCTGCAGCGTAGGCGGAGACGGTCTCACGGCCCAGCTCGCTCATCATGGAGCAGATGTTGATGATCTTGCCGCCGCCCTGTGCGATCATATCGGGGATGATGGCCTTTGCCACGATGAAGGGAGCGTTCAGATCCACGTCGATGACCTGACGGAACTGGGCAGCGCTCATCTCGGTCATGGGGATGCGCTTGATGATGCCGGCGTTGTTGACCAGAATGTTGATATGGCCGACTTCCTCGGTGATCTTTGCGACCATGGCGTTCACGGCGTCCTCATCGGTGACGTCGCAGACATAGCCGTGAGCCTTGATGCCGGCTTCTTCATAAGCGGCGAGGCCCTTATCGACCAGCTCCTGCTTGATGTCGTTGAAGACGATGGTAGCGCCGTTTGCGGCCATTGCCTTTGCGATAGCCATGCCGATGCCGTAAGATGCGCCGGTGATGAGCGCGACCTTGCCGGTCAGGTCAAAGGATTTGGGAGTACACTGTGCCATAATTAAGTCCTCCAATCAGAATTTTGCTTTGCGGGGCGCTGCGCTGCCGGACGATACCTGTAGTCTAACTGCCGCCACGGGAAGCAGCAATTTGGACTGTCCGGCCCTGCACCCTCTTGTATACTAGAGTAGCATTCTTTATTCTGACTGTCAAGGTGTTTTCTTGGCACAATTACTGCAAATTTTTTCTCATTTTGCTGCGTTTTCGTGAAATCGTCATAAAAACGGACTCCGCAAAGGCCGGGATTGCTGCTTGTTGCACACAATGGCCTTTCAGCCCAGTTTTTTCTTCTGCTGGTGGGCCATGATGGGCATTAAGATCGCCATCGGCATGAACCGCTGGGCCGTCGTCGCCGCCCGCATGAGGGCCGACGGGACGATGATGGTCTTGCGGTGCAGCATCCCCCGCATGGCCTCCTCCACGCAGAGTTCCGGGCTGATGCCCCGCAGTGCGAACACCACATCGGCCCGCTCGTTGAACTCGGTGTCCACCGGGCCGGGGCAGAGGGCGCAGACGTAGACCGGGCTGTGCTGCTCCCGCAGTTCTTCGGCCACGCCCCGGGTCAGGCTGACAACGTACGCTTTGGTGGCGTAGTAGCCCGCCATATAGGGTCCGCCCGGCAGCAGCCCGGCGGAAGACGCCACGTTGAGCACGGTGCCGAAGCCCTGAGCCTCCATCTTTTTCACGGCGAACTTGAACAGCTGGTGCATGGCCAGCACATTGACCTTCGCCATGGAAAGCTCTTTCTCGCCGCTGGTCTCAAGAAAGCTGCCGCAGACGCCGAAGCCGGCGTTGTTGATGAAAATATCGATGCGCTCGTCAGTCAGCGCCTCGCAGAGACGGGCGCATTCGCTCTCCTGCTCCAAATCAGCAGGCAGGATGCGGCAGAAGGTGCTGTATTTCGCGGTGAGCTCTGCGGCCAGAGCTTCGAGTCGGTCGGTGCGGCGGGCGGTGAGGATGAGCCGGAAGCCGAGGCGGGCATACCGGCGGGCAAACTCCCGGCCAATGCCGGAAGAAGCTCCGGTTATCCATACAGTTTTGGACATAAATTACTCCTTGTAAAATCCGGAAGCCTTATCGATGGCTTCCAGCTCGTCAGCGGTGAAGGTGGTGTTGTTCAGGGCAGCGATGTTGTCGAGGATCTGCTGGGGCTTGGACGCGCCGATGAGGACGCTCGTGACCTTGCCGTCCCGCAGTATCCACGCCAGCGCCATCTCGGCCAGCGTCTGGCCGCGGGCGGCGGCGATTTCGTTCAGGGCGCGTATCTGTGCAAGCTTTTCTTCGGTGATGACACTCTCTTTCAAAAAGCGGCCATCGGTGCGGATGCGGCTGTCCTCCGGGATGCCGTTGAGGTAGCGGTTGGTCAGCAGGCCCTGTGCCAGCGGGCTGAAGGCGATGATGCCCCTGTTCAGCCGGACAGCAGTCTCTTTCAGGCCGTTCTGCTCGATGGTGCGGTCAAAGATGGAGTAGCGGTTCTGGTTGATGACGAAGGGGACGTGGAGCTCGTCGAGGATGGCGCAGGCTTTTTCCAGCGTCTCTCCGTTGTAGTTGGACAGGCCGGCATAAAGCGCCTTGCCGCTGCGCACCGCCTGCGCCAGAGCACCCATGGTCTCTTCCAGCGGGGTGTTGGGGTCCATCCGGTGGTGGTAGAAGATGTCCACATACTCGAGGCCCATCCGCTTCAGGCTCTGGTCGAGGCTGGCCAGCAGGTATTTCCGGCTTCCCCAGTCACCGTAAGGCCCTTCCCACATGGTGTAGCCCGCCTTGGTGCTGATGAGGAGCTCATCGCGGTAGGGGGCAAGATCTTCCTTGAGGATGCGGCCGAAGTTCTTCTCGGCGCTGCCCGGCTCGGGGCCGTAGTTGTTGGCGAGGTCGAAGTGGGTGATGCCGTTGTCGAACGCTGTGCGGCAGAGCAGGCGCATGTTCTCGAAGTTCGCGGTATCGCCGAAGTTGTGCCACAGGCCCAGCGAGACGGCGGGCAGCATCAGGCCGCTTTTGCCGCAGCGGTGGTAGGGCAGGGTGGAGTAGCGTGCAGGAGATGCAGCATACATGGCGGGAAACTTCCTTTCGTTCAGTTTACCCCATTGTAGCACGGAAAAACGGCAGAATCCACATAAAAGTGCAGCGCCCCGGCATCTTTGCTGCCGGGGCGCTGTGAGAAAAAAGAAGAAAAGACGAGAAGCTCAGATTCAGGCGTCAGCGCACCGATGGCCACCATCATCAGGCGGAAGTAGAGCAGAAAACGCCTGGTCACAGTTTCGTCTTGTTGTCCGGCGTGGTTTGGAGTATAATAAAACCGTAAAAGAGAAACACCCTTTTCAAGGAGGAGATAAACATGAACAAACCGGTTCTGGTGGTCATGGCTGCCGGCATGGGCAGCCGCTACGGCGGCATGAAGCAGATCGACCCGGTGGGTCCCTGCGGTCAGGTCATCGTGGATTATTCCCTGTACGACGCCCGCCGCGCAGGCTTCGAGACGGTCATCTTCGTCATCAAGCACGAGATCGAAGAGGCTTTCAAAGCTGCCATCGGCGACCGCGTGTCCAGGGTGATGGACGTGAAGTACGCCTTCCAGCAGCTGGATGAGCTGCCCGAGGGCTACACCATCCCCGAGGGCCGCGTGAAGCCCTGGGGTACCTGCCACGCGGTGCTGGCCGCAAAGCCCTACATCCACGGCCCCTTCGCCGTCATCAATGCCGACGACTACTACGGCCCAGAAGCGTTCAAGGTCATCTACGATTACCTCTCCACCCACACCGACGGCGAGGTCTACGACTACTGCATGGTGAGCTACCTGCTCAAGAACACCGTTTCCGAAAATGGCAGCGTCGCCCGCGGCGTCTGCGCCCTCAACGAGGACAGCACCCTCCACAGCGTCACCGAGCGCACCCGCATCGAGACCTATGAGGGCGGCATCCACTACACCGAGGACGGCGGCGAGAGCTGGACGGACCTGCCCGGCGAGACGCCCGTGAGCATGAATCTCTGGGGCTTCGGCGAGAGCTTCGTAAAGGAAGCTGACCGGCGTTTTGCCCGCTGGCTGGACGAGAACTTGGAAAAGAACCCGCTCAAGTGCGAGTATTTCCTGCCGCTGGTGGTCAGTGAGCTCATTGGCGAAAAGAAAGCCGCCGTCAAGGTGCTGCGCAGCACCGATAAGTGGTATGGCGTCACCTACCGCGAGGATAAACCCGTGGTGGTGGAAGCCATCGCCAAAAAGACGGCCGACGGCCTTTACCCGGAAAATCTCTGGGCTTAAGTTGCATAAAAAATACGGCTGGGACGCTGTCCCAGCCGTATTTTTTATCTTTACTGGATGCCGAATCCGTTGAAGGAGTCGGGATATTCGTCCTCGAGCTGCTCGAGCAGGCTGCTGAGGGAGCGGTTGTTCTGACCGTGCTTCAGCTTGGGGTAGGCGCGGAGCATACGGCCCTTGCCCAGCAGATGGGTGCCGCGGCGGGTGTGGGCCTGCATGACCTGCGCACGGGCTGCCAGCTCTTCCTTGAGCTGTTCCAGCTGCAGGAATGCGGTGGTCTGCTCGGCCTTGCCCTGCGCGGCCAGCTTGACGGCCTTGGCCGCTTCGGCGGCGTTGAGGCGGGCAGTCTGGGAGGCGCGGCGTGCGGCCTCCATGGCCTCGTCGGCGCGGGTGCGCATGGTGGAAGCGGCCTCACGGGGCGACAGCTTGTCGTAGCTGTCCCGGGCCTCGGCGGCGGCCAGCTTGAGCTGCAGGCGGCTCTCGTCCATCTTCTGGTCCATGTCCAGCGCGGTGGTGCCAAGGATCTCGGTCATGGCGTCGCTGACAGCATGCATACTGTCGGCCACCTTCTCGAGAGCATCCAGCTCCCGGACGAGGTCGGAGGCGGCGATGGCGGTAGCCACCACGTCAGCGGCATACACCGCGTAAAGCAGACACATCAGCACAAAGCCCACCAGCGGCGGAATGATGTTCACCAGCGCGGCAAGGGTGGGATGGATGACCTTGACCATCACCATGGCACCCACGCCCCACATCAGCGAGAACTCAAGGCAGACATAGCCGCCGATGTTGAAGGGTTTGTCGGTGTAGTCCCACCACCGGGTGCGGTAGAGCTTATACAGCGCCCATCCGCCCACCAGCTCCAAGGCACTGGGCAGGATGACGCCGCCGAGATACAGCAGCAACAGGTCATCTTCCAGCGGTGTGAGGAAGAAGAGCACCAGTATCATGCCGAAGCCGTAGATGGGGCAGACCGGGCCGTTCAGGAAGCCCCGGTTCACCAGCTGGCCGGTGGTGGCGGCGGCATACACCACCTCGACGCACCAGCCCAGACAGGAGTAGATGAGGAAAAACGCAAGGATATGATAAAGCGAGAAACCGCAGACTGTCGTATTGAGAAAAAACGACAAGGGGATACCTCCAGTCAGTTCTGTTTGCGGACGATCTTATATTCATCGCCCGGCTCAAAGTAAGGGCAGGCCGAAGTGGTATGGGAGAGATAGCGGGCCATCTCGTCCTCATCCAGTGCGCCGCCCTCGGCGCAGTACCAGCTGCCATATTCGTCCTGCTGGTTGTTCAGGCAGTATTCACAAGGGTCAGACATTGCCTTCACCCTCGGCCTTGGCCGAAGCTTCGGCCTCCGCCTGCGCGGCCAGCTTCTTGAGCACCTTCGGCTCCACCCAGGTCACGGAGTCGTCGCCGGCCTTCTTGCGGGCGATGAGGGCCTTGATCTTAATGCCCATCTCGGTGAACATCCCCTCATGCTCGGTGCGGATGTTCCACTCCGGCTCGTTCTCGTGGAGGTCGTAAGTCTGCCAGACGATGTCGTAGCCGGAAGCGGGGAAGTAGGTCAGGCTGTCGCGGAACAGGTCATCGTCGTCGGTCTTGAAGTAGATCTCGCCGCCGTCCTTGAGGAAATCGCGGTACTGGATGAGCTGACGGGGGTAGGTGAGGCGGTGCTTGTTGGAGGAAGCGTTCTTGCTCCACGGGTTGCAGAAGTTGATGTAGATGCGGCTGACGGTGTCCTCCGGGGTGATGACGCCTTTGATGCGCTCGATGTCGGTGCTCATGATCTTGACATTGTCGATGGGGCGGCCTGCCTCGGCGTAAGCGGCTTCGATTTTGCGCTTTGCGAGGATGAGCACCTTGTCGGTGATGTCGATGCCCAGATAGTTATTCTCGGGGTGGGCAGAGGCCAGCTGGGAGATGAAGCCGCCCTTGCCGCAGCCCAGCTCCAGCACGAAAGGCTGCTCCGGGCGGGCATACTGGCTGTGCCACTTGCCGCCCCAGATAAGGGGCTCGTGGACGTGGAAATCAGCGGCCATCAGTTCGTCGTGGGCGTAGGGCTTGAAACGCATTCTCATAAGATAGTATTCTCCTTGTGACGTGAAAAGTTTGTACTTACAGAGTTTTCTTCAAAAATTCCTCCACCTGCTCCGGCGTGGCGGCGCAGCTGCCCTGGCAGATACCGGGCTTGCCGCCGCCGCGTCCGTTCAGGGCGGCGTTGAGGGCTTTGGTCAGGGCGCGGACGTCGCCGCCGGCCTGCGCGATGCAGTAGCCGGTGCCCTTCTCGCTGGGCGTCAGAGCGGCGCAGAGACCGGTGGTGGCCTCGCTCAGCCGTGCAGCCAGACGGTGCAGGCCGTCCGGGTCGAGGCCGGGGACGGTGCGGATGGCCGTTTCGTCGGGGCTAAGCTGTGCGGCCAGTGCATCGAAGAGCTGACTGCACAGGCCGAAGTGGGCGAATTTCAGGGCCGTGTACTCGTCGTACACCCGGTGGACCGCCACGGCGGTCTGGTCGGCCTTGGCCGAGAGCAGTGCGCCGATGTCGGCCTGACGGCTCCGCATGGCCTGCGCTTCCCGCAGGGCGCGTCCGCCGCAGACGACGCTGAGCCGGACACCGCCCTTGTAGTTCTCAGAGGTGAGGATCTTGATTTGTCCCACCTGTCCGGTGGAGGCGGTGTGGGTGCCGCAGCAGGCGCAGACGTCCGCGCCCGGGATGGTCACGATGCGCACCTGCCCGGCGATCTCTTTTTTGCTGCGGTAGGTCAGCGCCGCCAGCTCTTCGGGGGTGGGGTAGGTGATGAGCACCGGCACATTCTCCCAGATGATGCGGTTGGCGGCAAGTTCTGCCTCCCGCAGGCCCTCGGCGGAGATGGGGACGCTGGTGTCCATCCGCACGGCGTCGGAGCCGATATGGAAGCCCACGTTCTCCGCCCCGAACATCTGGTGCAGGATGCCGGAGAGGATGTGCTCGCCGGTGTGCTGCTGCATCTTGTCGAAGCGCCACTCCCAGTCGATGGTGCCGGTGACGGCGGCACCGGGCTTTGCCGCCTCGGGCAGGGCATCCACCGTGTGCCAGATGATGCCGTTCGTCTCGTGGACGTCGGTGACATGGAGCACCGTGCCGTCGGCGAGGGTCAGCGTGCCTCTGTCGGCGGGCTGACCGCCCCCTTCGGGGTAGAACACCGTGCCGTCCAGCGCGATGCGCCCGCCGCCCGTTTTTGCGTCCGCCTCTGCGGCCAGGATGACCCCGGCGGCAGTCTTGCGGAATGCATCGTTCTCAAAATATTTTTCCGTGCGCTGCATGGCACGATACCTCCTGCAATAAAAACGATATTATCCCACTATAAAACTAAGTATACCACGTTTTTTGCCTGTGGAAAATAGTCTTCGCTTATGTTATGATAGGAAACAGCAGAAACCCAAACGGAATATAAAGCGAGGAAGGTATCATCATGCGTGAAAGTGGAATCCTGATGCCGGTGTCCAGCCTGCCCGGCCCCTATGGTATTGGCTGCTTTGGCGCCGAAGCGCTCAAGTTCGTGGATTTTCTGGCCGCTGCGGGCCAGCACATCTGGCAGCTGCTGCCCCTCAGCCCCACCGGCTACGGCGACAGCCCCTACCAGAGCTGCTCTGCCTTTGCGGGCAACCCCTACTTCATCGACCTCGACGCTCTCAAGGCCGACGGCCTGCTGACCGCCGCCCAGCTCAAGGCGGAAAAGTGGGGCGATGACCCGCTTTCGGTGGACTACGGCACTCTCTACACCAGCCGCTATAAGGTGCTGCGCACCGCCTACGCCGCATGGCGCGAGAAGTACGCCGGTCTCCACGGCTGCGCCCACTACTACCCCGACGACTACTACGCCTTCGCCCTTGCCAACGACAGCTGGCTGAATGATTACGCCCTCTACATGGCCCTCAAGACCGCCAACGGCATGAAGAGCTGGACTGAATGGCCCCGGGAGTACCGCCTGCGGGATGCCGCCGCGCTGGCAAAGTTCGCAGCAGAGCAGGAAGAGGAGATCAGCTTCTGGAAGTTCCTGCAGTACGAGTTTGCCACCCAGTGGAAAAAGGTCAAGGGCTACGCCAACGCCAAGGGCGTGAAAATTCTCGGCGACATCCCGATCTACGTCTCTGCCGACTCGGTGGATGCATGGGTGGGCGGCGAGCTTTTCGAGCTGGACGCACAGGGCGGCTTTGCCCGCGTGGCCGGTTGTCCGCCGGATTACTTCTCCGCAGACGGCCAGCTCTGGGGCAACCCGCTGTATAACTGGCCGTATCATAAACAGACGGGATATGCCTGGTGGATCCGGCGTGTCCGCCACGCCCTCGGCATCTACGACCTGCTCCGCATCGACCACTTCCGCGGCTTCGACACCTACTGGGCCATCCCGGCGGGCAGCTCTACCGCCTGCACCGGCAAGTGGGAGGTCGGCCCCCGGATGGACTTGTTCCACGCACTGGAAGCTGCCCTCGGTAAGCTGCCCATCATCGCGGAAGATCTGGGCGAGCTGTTCCCCAGCGTCCGCGAGCTGCTGGCCGACAGCACCTTCCCGGGCATGAAAGTTTTACAGTTCGCTTTCGGCGGCGGCGACAACGAGTATCTGCCCCACAACCACGTCAAGAACAGCGTGGTCTACCCGGGTACCCACGACAACACCACCCTCACCGACTGGTGGGAGAACGCCGCCACCGGGAAGGAGAAGGCCAACGTCGCCGCTTATCTCCACCTGACCCCCTGCAAGCCCACCGCGAAGGAAGTGGCCTCCGTCAAGCCGGACGCCGCCCGCATCGCGCTGCTGCGTGCGGCCCTCGGCTCTGTGGCTGACCGGGCCATCATCCCCATGCCCGACTGGCTGGGTCTGGGCGCAGAGGCCCACCTGAACACCCCCGGCAAGCTGGGCGGCAACTGGACCTGGCGCGCCGCAGAGGGCTTCGACGCAGAGCCTCTGGCCAGCCGCATCCAGGCCGAGTGCGAGGTCTACTGCCGCGCCAAGGAGCCGGTCGAAAAAGAGGCAAAAACCTCAATTTGACGGGAATGTAAAAAATCTTTTTGAAAATTGTGCGTTTTGCTGGTAAGCGCCCCGCCGTCGTGGTATAATCGCATGAGACGCAGTCAGGGATAAGACTTATTTTCACAGCGATACGCTGGCCATGAAAACAGGCTCGACTGTGAAAAGGCAGAGCACCGGGAAGGAAGACCCGGTGTATAAAATGGGGAAAAACGCATGAAGAATGAATGGACTGAGCAGGACTTGCGGCAATTCGTCGAAAGTTCGCGGCCTGTGTTTCAGGATGTGAGCCTGACGCAGGTGGACGAGGACGCCGACCGCTGCTGGCAGGACGACGGCCTGATGGTGGACTACGAGCTGCGCGGCGGTCAGGTGGACTGTGTGCTGCGCCGCTGTGTCGTGGCAGACGGCAAGGTGTGGCAGCTGCAGATGACGGCCCCTCTGGCAGGCAATGACCTGCCCGAAGACCGGATGACCCCGCGGGAGCGGGAGATGTGCCGCGACGACATGAACCACGACTTTGTGACGGGAGTGTTCAACCGCCGCTACTACGAGACGGAATTCTGCACGAAACTCGATGAGTGGACCGACTGCCACCGCTGCGCGGCGCTGGCGCTGGTGTCCATCGACGGCGCAGAGAAGCTCTCCGCGCGGGAGAGCGACGCCGTCATGGGCCAGCTGGTCTGCTTTGTGGCAAACCAGTGGAAAAAGCACTTCGACCAGCCTGCTGAGCGGGTGGTCTGCCGCCTGAGCGACACCCTGTTCGCCATCGGCTGCGCCGACCGCACCCGCCGTGAGCTGGAAGAGGAGCTGAAAGCCATCTACGCCGAGATGCCCAAGGAGTGTGTGGCCTCGGTGGGCCTGATGCGCCGGGTGCCGTTCACCCAGTCCATCGGCGTGGCTGGCACCCGCGAGGTGCGCTGCAAGAACTGGGATGCCCTCTATGACCTGTGCGAGAAGCGGCTGGCCGCTGCACAGGCCGCAGGCGGCGACCGCATCTACGACGGCGAATAATGCATAAGAGTCCCCCTTTTGAGAGAAACTACCCTCAAAAGGGGGATTTTTGTATGGAAAACCAGAAAAACGACAATCTCAATATGCTGGAAGCCATCGTGCAGAACACCGAGATGGGGAAGAACACCCTCGATCAGCTCGTGCCGATGGCGGAGGATGAGCAGTTCAAGGCGGAGCTTCTGCGCCAGCGCAATATCTACCGCCAGCTCAATCAGGAGGCCCACGCCGCCATCGACGCCTGCGGCGGCTCGGCCCAGGGCCAGAGCGCCATGGCGAAGCTCAACACCAAGGTGAGCATCGGCATGAAGACCATCACCGACAAATCCACCCGCAACCTCGCCGAGATGCTCACCCAGGGCAGCGGCATGGGCGTGGTGGACTGCATCAAATCCCAGAAGGACTACCCTGACGCCGCGCCGGGGTCGAAGAGGCTGATGCAGAAGCTGCAGGATTTTGAGGAGGATAACAGGCTGAAGCTGGAGCAGTACCTGTAAACAGACAGAAGCCGGTCTTGTGACCGGCTTCTGTTGCTGTCTGTTACAGAGACTCTACCATCGCGGCGACGATCTTGGTCGCGGTGGCGACGTACTCGGTGATGCTGAACTTCTTGACCACCAGCACCTCATGGCCGTCCTCGTCGGCGTTATCGCTCATGGCGCGGAGGATGACGCAAGGCACATCGTTCTTGGCGGCGATCTGACTCACGGCCGCGCCCTCCATCTCCACGCAGTCGGGGGCGCATTTGGCCTCGATGGCGGCTTTGGTGGCGCTGTCGCCCACGAACATATCGCCGGTGGCGATCTTGCCTGCCAGAGCCTTGACGCCTGCGTCGGTGCAGGCTTTCTCGGCGGCGGCGATCAGGGCCGGGTCGCCGGTGTACTCCTTCAGGAAAGGCGGATTCTGGCAGATCATATCCAGCTGGGCGTCGTGGTAAAGCACCGTCTTGCCGATGACTACGTCGCCGATGCCGATCTTGCTGGTCATGTTGCCTGCGATGCCGGAGAAGATGATCTTCTCAGCACCGAACTTGGTGATGAGCACCTGGGTGGTGGCGGCAGCGTTGGCCTTGCCCATGCCTGCACAGCAGACGACCACCTGCTTGCCGGCCAGTGTGCCTTTGTGATACTCCACGCCGCCGTAGGGCTCGACCGTGACATTTTCCAGCCTGGCGCAGAGCTGGTCCACTTCGTCGGGCATTGCGCCCATGATACCGATAATCATAATTTTAATCCTTTTCTGCTTTGGCTCCCCTTTCTAGGGGAGCTGTCGAGCGGTAGCGAGACTGAGAGGTTGTTCCTCTGTTTTAGACATTGAACAGGAACTCGATGACATCGCCATCCTTCACGACATATTCCTTGCCCTCGGTGCGCTGCAGGCCCTTGGCCTTGACGGCAGCGTAATCGAAATCGTGGGCCTCGAGGTCGCTGTAGGCGATGACGCTGGCGCGGATGAAGCCGCGCTCAAAGTCGCTGTGGATCTTGCCGGCAGCCTGCGGAGCCTTGGTACCCTTGCGGATGGTCCAGGCGCGGCACTCCTTCTTGCCGTCGGTCAGGAAGGAGATGAGGCCCAGCAGGTCGTAGCTGGCGGTGATGAGGTTGTCGAGGCCGCTTGCCTCAATGCCCATCTCGGCGAGGAAGGCTTTCTTTTCCTCGGGGCTGTAGTCGGCAATGTCCTCCTCGGTCTTGGCGCAGATGGGGATGTAGCGTGCGCCCTCTTCCTTGGCGCGTGCGGCCACCAGCGGGACGTACTTGTTGTTCTCGATGCCCTCCATCAGGTCGTCCTCGCCCACATTGCAGGCGTAGAGGACGGGCTTTGCACTCAGCAGGCCCATCTCGTGGAGCACGGTCTGCTGCTCAGCGTCGTTCTCGTCGAAGTCGAAGCTGCGGGCGGGCTTGCCGGATTCCAGATGGGCGGCCAGCTGCTGCAGCCATGCAGCCTCGGCGGCAGCCCCCTTGTTGTTGCCGCTCTTTGCGGCCTTGGCCATGCGGCCTGCGCGGTTCTGGACGACCTCGAGGTCGGAGAGAATGAGCTCGTAGTCGATGGCGTCGATGTCGGCGATGGGGTCCACGGCCTCGGCCTTGGTCACGTCCTCCACGACGTGGATGATGTTGTCGTCGTCGAAGCAGCGCACGACATGGACGATGGCGTCGCACTCGCGGATGTGGCCGAGGAACTTGTTGCCGAGGCCGGCACCCTGGCTTGCGCCCTTGACGAGGCCGGCGATGTCCACGAACTCCACGATGGCGGGGGTCTTCTTGTTGGTCTGCCAGATCTCTGCCAGCTTGTCCAGGCGCTTGTCCGGCACGGCCACGATGCCGCTGTTGGGCTCGATGGTGCAGAAGGGGTAGTTTGCAGCCTCCGCGTTCTTGGTGGAGGTGATGGCGTTGAACAGAGTGGACTTGCCGACGTTGGGCAGGCCGACGATACCTAATTTCATATAAAATACGCTCCTTCACGTTATGGTAGACATAATAATACATCTACCATTATACGCGAAGGAGCGTATGAGTGCAAGTATCAATCCTTCAGTTTGCTCAGATAGCGGTATATGGTCGCCTCCGAGGAGCCCAGCTGTGCCGCCACCTCGCTGACCGCACCTTTCATGTAGAAGATGCCCGCCTGCTGCAGGTCTTCCACGATCCGGATCTTCTCGTCCATGGTCAGCCGATCCGGGGGCAGGCCGGCGGTGCCGGTCACGTCGGTGATGGCGGCCTGCACCGCGTCGGGCAGGCTGCTGACGAAGTTTTCGACGCCCAGCGTGGGGCCGGGCTCCTGATGGGCCCCGCAGAGGGCCAGAAGCTCCTGCGCCATCCGGCTGTACTTGGCAGCGTCAAAGTTGATGCAGAGCATCCCGATGAGCTCGCTGCCGTCCTTGATGAACATGGTGGAGGAGCGCAGCCGCCCCTTGGCCTGCGACGCGCCCTGATAGCCTGCCACATAGGGCTGCTTTTCGTAGACTTTGCCGTGGATGAACCGCAGGGCCATGTTGGACAGCGGTGCGCCCTCGGTGCGGCCGCTGATGTTGTTGTTCACGATGGCTGCGATGGTGCCTTCCTCGCTGGTCAGGTCGTGCAGCACCACTTCATAGTCCGGCCCCAGCGCCTCGCCCAGAAACGAAACGAGTGTCCGGTAGGGTTCCAGCCGTGCATCCATGTATGTCACCACTTTCCACGTTGTTTCATGAGGGAAATGATGAGAATTTATTCTCATCCTGCTGCCTATATCATATCACGTTCGTGTGTTATTGACAATGAGAAACTGAAAACTCAATGCATTTTCGTGAAAGTGCTTCAAAATATCCGCGGGATTTGTCACAAGTGATAATAATTTCTCATCGAGAGAGAAAATTGTTGACTTTTGCCGCCCACCGCGTTAGGATAGGGTCAGGACAAGGGGCATCAAGGCAAGCGATGCCCCTGCAATTCGGAAAAAGGAGAGAGAATTATGAAACAGGCACTCGCCACTGCACAGGCGCCCGCCGCCATCGGGCCGTATTCGCAGGGCATCGCAGCAGGCCAGACGGTCTACGTCTCCGGCCAGCTCCCCATCGACCCCGCCACCGGGGCCATCCCCGAGGGCATCGCGGCCCAGACCGCACAGTCCCTCAAGAACATCCAGGCCATCCTTGCCGAACAGGGCATGACCCTGGCCGATGTGGTCAAGACTACGGTCTTTCTGGCCGACATGAACGACTTTGCCGAGATGAACAAAGTCTACGGCGAATACTTCGCCCAGCCCTTCCCCGCACGGAGCGCCGTGCAGGTGGCGAAACTGCCGAAAGGCGCACCGCTGGAGATCGAATGCATCGCCGTGAAGTAACAGAGCATCCTATAAGAGAAAGAGACGGTGCAACACTATGGAACAGAACATGTTCATTCGCATCCTGAACAGTGAGATGGAGCTGGCTACCGGCTGCACCGAGCCGGGCGCTGTGGCGCTGACTGCCGCCGAGGCGGGTCAGGCCCTGCGGAAGGCCGGTGTGGATAAGGCCGAAGAGATCACGGTCAACGCCAGCATCAACATCATCAAGAACGCCATGTCGGCGGGCATCCCCGGCACCGATTACGAGGGCATGGACTATGCCGCCGCCATTGGTGCGCTGGGCGGCGACCCGGTCTATCTGCTGGAAGTCATGAACCACGTCCCCCGCGAGACGGTGGAAGCTGCCGCCGCGCTGGTCAAGGCCGGCAAGGTCAGGGTGAATGTGGCGCAGGTGCCGCAGAAGCTTTACATCGAGGTCATTGCCAAGGGCGGGGGCCATACGGGCCGTGCCATCGTCCGCGATCTGCACACCAACGTCGTGCTGGTAGAGCAGGACGGTGCGGCCACCCTCGACAAGCGGGACACGGACACTGCCGCCGCAGGCGACAGCGATGTGGTCACCCCGGAGCAGATCGCGTCCTTCCTGACCGTCCGCTCCATCTGGGATTACTGCACCAAAGAGCTCGACCCGATGAACGACCCCATCGACATCATCCGCAGTGCCGTGAAGGTAAACTCCGTCATCAGCAATGAGGGCCTCTCGAAGGAGTACGGCCTCGCCATTGGCCGCAACCTCGACCTCAACTGCCGCAAGGGCCTCATGACCCGCGATCTGACCACCAACTCCATGATAGCCGCCGCTGCGGGCGCAGACGCCCGTATGGCAGGCGCTCCGGTGTCGGTGGTGGCAAACTCCGGCAGCGGCAATCAGGGCATCACTGCGACGATGCCCGTCGTGGCTGCTGCCCACTGGCTGGACATCGACGAGCCCACCATGCTGCGTGCCGTCACCCTGTCGAACCTCATCGCCATCCGCATCAAGTCGAAGTTTGGCCGTCTGAGCAACCTGTGCGGCGCTACCGTCGCCGGCACCGGCGCGGCCTGCGGCATTACATACCTGCTGGGCGGCGGCTACCATGAGATATGCTGCGCGATCCAGAACATGGTGGGCAATGTCACCGGCATGGTGTGCGACGGCGCAAAGGCCGACTGCGCCCTGAAAATTTCCACCTGCGTCAATGCCGCCTGTCAGGCAGCGGCCATGGGTACCCGCGGCGTCCGCGTCCAGAGCACCGATGGCATCGTGGAAGAGAACGTGGAGCGCACGCTGGACAACTTCGCCATCCTCAGCACCCACGGCACCAGCGACAGCGTCATCCTCGATCTGATGCTCAACAAAGAACATACTCCGGACGCCGAATAAGCGTCCTCGAAAAACCCTGGCAAGCCTGCATCCGCATCCTGCAAAAAACACCCTGCGCCCGAAGCGCAGGAGAATTAGGGGTAAATTATTATGAAAAAGCTATTCAATAACCTGCCGTTCCGGCTGCTTCTCGGTATCATCATCGGCGTCATCCTGGGTCAGGTCTTCCCGGAGAGCGTCATGAAGGTGGTCGTCACCTTACAGTATATCATGGGCCAGCTCATCACCTTCTGTGTGCCGCTCATCATCATCGGCTTCATCGCCCCGTCCATCACCAAGCTGGGCAAGAACGCTTCCCGTCTGCTGGGCGTGGCGATCGTGATCGCTTACGTTTCCTCTGTCTGCGCAGCCCTCATGAGCACCGGCGCAGGCTATGCCCTCATCCCGCACCTGTCCATCGACACTGAGGTGGCCGGTCTGCGGACCCTGCCCGACGTCGTGTTCGAGCTGAACATCCCCCAGATCATGAGCGTCATGAGCGCCCTCGTGCTCAGCGTTCTGGTGGGTCTGGCCGCTACCTGGACCAACAGCAAGCTCACCTGCGACTTCCTCGCCGAGTTCCAGAACATCGTGCTGGACATCGTCGGCAAGATCATCATCCCCATGCTGCCCTTCTATATCGCCGCGACCTTCTGCAACCTGAGCTATGAGGGCATGATCACCCACCAGCTGCCCGCCTTCATCCAGATCATCCTCATCGTCATGGCGGGCCATTATATCTGGCTGGCTGTCCTGTATCTGCTGGCCGGTGCATACTCCGGCAAGAACCCCTGGGAAGTCCTCCGCCACTACGGCCCCGCTTACCTGACCGCTGTCGGCACCATGTCCAGCGCCGCCACTCTGGCTGTCGCTCTGGACTGCGCCCGCAAGAGCAAGGTCCTGCGCAAGGATATGGTCAGCTTCGGCATCCCCCTGTTCGCCAACATCCACCTCTGCGGCTCTGTCCTGACTGAGGTCTTCTTCTGCATGACCATCTCCAAGATCCTCTACGGCCACCTGCCCAGCATCGGCACCATGCTCCTCTTCTGCGCCCTGCTCGGCATCTTCGCCATCGGCGCTCCCGGCGTCCCCGGCGGTACCGTCATGGCTTCTCTGGGCCTCATCACCGGCGTTCTGATGTTCGATGACGCCGGCACCGCTCTGATGCTCGCCATCTTCGCCCTGCAGGACAGCTTCGGCACTGCCTGCAACGTCACCGGCGACGGCGCTCTGACCCTGATGCTGACCGGCTACGCCGAGAAGCACGGCATCAAGGACAACGACAACATCCAGAGTCCCATCCTGTAAAGACTGCTTCAAAGGATTTGAGCGCATTTCCCTGAAAATACCAGAAACCGGGCTGCGTCCCCCATTCTGACCAGCCCGTGATATGCAAAAGGGGTCTCCTGCAAAGGAGGCCCCTTTTGGTGCGTTATAGGGAGACAGGCGGCTTGGGGAATGGCCGGAGGGTGTCGCTTACGCCGGTGATATAGTTCATATCGACGTCGTAGAATTTCGCCAGCTGGATGAGGCACTCGACCGGGATGCGCACTTTGCCCTTTTCGTAGTCGGAGTAGGTGGTCTGGGCAACATGGATAGCCCGCGCGACCTGCGTCTGGTTGAGGTCATGGTCGCTGCGCAGTGCCTTGATGCGTTCTGTGTATAGCATAGGATTCACCTCTTTGTAGAAAGTCTACAAAGGATGGCCCGAATATCTTGATTTTTAACGGATAATCCGTTAAAATAAGAGCCAAGACAGAGACTTGGGCGGAAGGACTTGAACTACTGACGGAAAGGATGGGCGAGATGAACATATGCTCTGAAGCGGTGATAGATTCAATTCGACAGGGAGTTTCAAATATTCCACCAGAGAGCGGGGGAATATTAGGCGGAAGAAATGACGTGGTTACAAATATCTGCTTGGATAAAGGAATATTGGGTAAACATCCTTGCAGTTATACACCTGATACACGCTTCCTGAATCAGAAAATCAACCAATGGGCTGAAACTGGGATACAGTTTATGGGAATGTTTCATGTGCATTTCGGCGGCACAGAAAGCCTTTCCGAAGGAGATAAAGAATATATCGTTCGCATTATGGAAGTAATGCCGAAAAAAATTGGTTGTCTGTACTTTCCTGTTGTTGTAATGCCGGAGCGTAAGGTGGTGGCATATAAGGCAGTACGCAACAATGAGAAAGTCGTAATAAAAAGAGATTGTATCAAATGTCAAGGAGGAACTTAACATGAAGAACGTGAAAAACAAGAAAATGATGGCTGTTGTTCTGCCGGAGGGATGCTTCTACGGAAATTGCAGCGACTGCGTCTATGCTGACCGGAGTGACTGGAGAGACGGCGAGGTGTACTGCCTTTGCGAGAAAGGCTGGACACACGGCTATAATCGCCCGAGTGACCGGAACGGCTGTGCCTACTATGAGGAACGCTGATAACGAAAAAAGGGAGAAAGAACTATGACGGTTGCATTGTGCATGTTTGCCCTTTGGGCATGGGGCGGATGGATCTCGTGGAAGGGCATTGAAAACGGAAATGGCTGGATCGGTGTTATCCTTTCCGAGAAAATACGCAAAAGTCTGAACAAAAAAGAAAACTGGTGGAAAAAGGCGCTTCTTTCGGTGGCATTCGGCTATGTTGCAATGGGTGCAAAGGTGATAGAGTGGATTCTTACTTTTGTCATGCGCATGGTGGACGGCTCGCTTTTTAGATGAGCTGCCTTAGAAGGAGACAGTCAAAATGAAAAATATCACGCGACGTGGATTCTTACAGCTTACGGCGGCGACGGCTCTGGTGTGTGCGGCAGCACCGCTGACGGGATGCGGGAAGAAAAATAAAAAGGAACTCATTATCGGTACATGGTACCGTCAGGGTTCGGATGACTTGGCGTTCACGATTTATGATGACGGAACCTGCATGATTGATAATGACTACGGAAAAGGAACATGGTCGATTGCGAACGAAGACCAGTTTACGCTTACCGGATTCTATGGAAATAGCGAGATTTTCACGATAATCGCTATCGATAAAAAATCAGTGACCTTTGGCCCGCCGAATGCGGATAAGAATACCGACCAGACAATCGTATTCTGGCATACGGCTGAGGATGCAAAAAAGAATGCTGGGTAAATGAGGAAGGACAGAAAGAGGTGAAATCTATGAGAACCGCTCAGAGACTGGCTGCACTCGGAGTTGTGGCAGCGATTGTTCTTTCGGGATGTTCTAATGGAAAAGACAGTTACTCATCTGCGGAAAAAGAGGAAAGCGGCCAGCCACTTCAGTCGGCTTCGATAAGTGCGAGTTCTAGTGTGGAGTCTGCGGAGCTTGCCGAAAGTGCGAATGCAGGGTATCCAACATTGAAGGAAATAGCGCAAAATTATAATGGTTGTGCGCTTGAATACCCGAATATGGAAGAGCTTTCGGTCGGAATGCTCTATGGCGATAGTGGGAACAGATACTGTCTGTTTGACGTGGACGGAAGAGTTCATCATGTCTTTGAAAGCGATACTTACATTGCTTCTGGTTTTTATAACGGGATGTGTATGACAAGTACCCGTGTGATGGCAAAAGAGGATGGAACGCTTTTCAGGCCGTCTTATCTATCGAATGATGAAATTATCATCCGGTATGCGAAGGATGACGATGGTACGCTGCTCTGGACAGTAAGAAGAGAGGACTCGATTGAAGGAACAAAGGCAATGATAACCGCTTGGGATACGAACGGTGAAATTCGTTTTCAATGTGATACTACACGTGATGAGTTTTCGAAAATGAATTCTGATACCGTATATAAAGACCTTGCGAATAATGACTACGATTCGATTGGAATCTCACAGGCATTTGCATACTGTGGAGGAAGCGTATATCGCATCCGTAGTGATTTTTATTATGTGTTTATGAACATTGATACCGAAAAATTTTTCTCGGTACGGGAACCCAATGCGTATCTGATACAGGCAGAAGGGAACCTGATGATTCGAACAATGCCGGGGCTGAGAGCACTCGATGATGATTTTAATGAGCTTCCGGAATGGGAGGCCATAAAGTCAAGACGAAGCGAAACGCCAGTATTAAGCGAAGGGCTGATTTATTTGGATGTCAGGAGAGATGCAGGTGATTTTGAGGATTATCCATCGGGGTTTTATGATGTCCATTTGAATCAAGTAATCGACCTGAGCCAATATAATATTCAATCGATTTATGAGGATGAACCCCGGTTTATCAACGGCTATGCAGTCTTACAGATGAAAAATCCAGAGGGTGTTCCATTTTGGGGCGTTATAAAGAGAGACGGAACATGGGCGGCGGAACCGCAAAAAGGTTCAGTCAGATATGTATACCAGACAGCTGATGGTGTTCTTATTACTACCTGCGAAGAAAATACGGAGCAGTGGTATACATATGACCAAACCGGGACGAAGCTTGATGAATGGGATAGAATAAAATTTGACGGCTCTTATGGATATGCACAGGATAGTTCGTCAGGACACAGGGGAATCTGTGAAGTCTATAACGGGTATACATATGCTAGTTTGAATAGCCATGTTGCAAAAATCAGCAGTGACGGTTCTTACGAATATCTGTCTTGACGCCCAAGGCAAAAGCTAACAGTGACATTTGACTGGAAAAGGATTCGTGGCAAGTGAAAATCGGACGAGTAACAAACGGATAGAGAAAGGTGTAAAGTTATGTCCAAGAAGGAGAAGACGATTTTATACGCAATATGTGCCGTTATTGTGTGTGCTGTAGTTGCAGTATGTGTGACTCAGAATACTACCGGCAGCCGCGAAAAAGAGATGAAAAAGCTTCTGGCAAACAACTGGTATCGGCAGTGGTCGGAGAGTGTGAGCTTTACGCTTTACGACGATGGAACGGTTACGATTCCAGGTTCTTACGGTCAGGGAAAATGGTCACTTGTAAATGATGATGTTTTGAAAATCTCGGATTTCTATGGTGAAACTATGACACTGAAAATTGACGACCTCGATGACCAATGGCTTGTGGTCTATGAAATGGAAAACGGACAGCAGAGTGAAGAAAAAATTACATTCTGGAACACAGCGGAAGGCGCACAGACGCTCCGTGCAAAATTTTGAAGTTAGGAGACGAAACTATGTCTGACAAAATGAATCGTCGCAAATTCCTGAAGCTTACTGGCACCGTGGTGCTGGCGACATCTGTTGCGGGAGCACTGGGCGGATGTAGTGGTGGCGGTAGCAGCGCACCTACACCGCCCTCTCCTGAAGAAGAGGGAATAGCGCAAATTATCCTGGATTCGATCAATGCTGCACGCAAAGAAGTTGGATTGGACGGCACAGTTCAAGAAGTGGATAAAATAAGCCAGCTTTCAGCACAGCGTGCGCTGGAAATGATGAACGGAAAAAAGCACGACGAGCTTTCACCAGTTCCGCAGGAGTTCAAAGACGGCGGAAAGGGCTACAAGTATGGTGGAAGGGAAAATTGGACAGTAACAGGACTTCCGCGAGACCACTTCACGAAAAATCAGCTGACAGAATACTTCCGAAACAATTTTCAGACGGAACTGAATACACCCGGTAAGACGACGATTCGGGAAGATGTATATGTAGGAATCAGTGTGCAGGAACAGGGTGACTATGTGTGGTATGATATAATCTTTGCACACGAGGGATGACCAAAGGTGCGGCTTTGCAACAGGCAGACCGAGCACAGAAATAAGATAAGGCCGCAGGAAAAGTGCCGCTTCCTGCGGCCTTTTGCTTGCCAAAGATTCAAAAATCATACAAAACCTTCTTTATTTTGTCATAACTGTCCCGTATAATAAAATATAGGTCAACATCAAAATTGCGGCCAGCGCCCGGCGGGGGCTGGCTTTGGACTGGATAGAGGAGGAACACTCACATGGCAAACGAAAAGATACTCGTTGTGGACGACGATACCAACATCTGCGAGCTGCTGCGGCTCTACCTGACCAAGGAGGGCTATCAGGTCACGACGGCCAACGACGGCGAAGAGGGCCTTGAAAAGTTCAACCAGCTCAAGCCCGACATGGTGCTGCTGGACGTCATGATGCCCAGGATGGACGGCCTCGAGGTCTGCCGCCGCATCCGCAAGCTGGGCAACACCCCGGTCATGATGCTGACGGCCAAGGGCGAGACCTTTGACAAGGTGCTGGGCCTCGAGCTGGGCGCAGACGACTACATGGTCAAGCCCTTCGACACCAAAGAGGTCGTGGCCCGCATCAAGGCGGTGCTGCGCCGCTGCACCGTCACCACGTCCCAGACCGAGAGCTCCGAGGGCGTCATCGAGTTCGACAACCTCCGCCTCGACATGAACAGCTACGAGCTGCGGGTCAAGGGCAAGGTGGTGGAAGCTCCCCCGAAGGAGCTGGAACTGCTGAACTGCCTCGCCTCTCACCCCAACCGGGTCTACACCCGCGACCAGCTGCTGGACGAGGTGTGGGGCTTCGAATACTACGGCGACAGCCGCACCATCGACGTCCATGTCAAGCGCCTGCGCGAGAAGCTGGCCGGTGCTTCCGATAAATGGGAGCTGAAGACCGTCTGGGGCGTGGGCTATAAATTCGAGGTGCGTCAGTAATGCGCAAAAGTGTTTCCGTTGCGTTCTTCTCGCTCATGAGCACCCTGCTCATCTTCGGCACGGTGATCATGGGCGGCTCGGAGCTGGTGCTGTTCAGCAACTACTTCGCGCAGGAGCGGTACGACGTGCTGGACGAAGTGGTCAATGTGGCCCAGCGCACGGCGTCCCATCTGGTGCAGGAAGCCGCTCTGCCGGAAGGCGAAGAACTGGAAGCCCTGAACACCAAGCTTGAGCTCATCGGCGAGAGCGCGGAAGTGTACCTGTTCTTCACCGACTGCGACGGCAACGTGGTGCTGGCCTCAGACCCGGACGATCTGGCCGGGGATGTGGTAGAGGCGTCCGTGCTGGAAAAGTCGGCCAAGGCCAAGGAGAATTATCACATCTTCGGTACGCTGGACGGCGTACTGACCGAGAAGAGCTACATCTCGGTGCATGAGATGCGCAGCGAGAGCGGCGAGTGTACCGGCTACCTCTTCCTCTGCTCGTCGGGCGACCGGCTGGTGGAGTTCCGCAAGGAGTTCTTCTCGAACTTCTTCCTCTCGGCCTGTCTGATGCTGCTGGTGGCCAGCGTCCTCACCAAGGTGATGATGCATAAGCTCACCGACCCCATCCAGAAGGTGACGGACGCGGCCCAGCGCTTCGGCGGCGGCGACCTGTCCGTCCGGGTCGAGGGCGTGGACGGCGAAGGCGAAGTGGCCGACCTGGCCCGCACCTTCAACCAGATGGCGGACAATATCCAGTCCAACGACAACTCCCGGGGCCAGTTCATGGGCAACATCGCCCACGAGCTGCGCACCCCCATGACCACCATCAAGGGCTTTATCGACGGCATTCTGGACGGCACCATCCCGCCCGATATGCAGAACCACTACTTAC
>ENA-UOJO01001889-UOJO01001889.1-human-gut-metagenome-genome-assembly--contig:-P57-NODE-1889-length-24670-cov-6.825432_pt1 | contig 24670 bp, 12 predicted proteins | sample MGYA00242351_ERZ723898 | MGnify/ENA metagenome assembly ERZ723898 | reverse complement strand
CAAGTCTTCCTCCTCGCCTCCTTCCGCATCCCCAGCGACTCGATGGAGCCGGAACTGGTCGAAGGGGATTTCGTGGCGGTCTGGAAACCGACGCTCGGCGCACGGCTGTTCGACCTCAACGCGACGCTGCGGCTGGAACAGACCGAGATACACCGCACACCGGGATTTCGGAAAACAAAGCGGGGCGACGTGCTGGTCTTCAACTTCCCGCATCCCAACGGCTGGGACAAGATCGAGATGCATATCCTGAAATACTACATCAAACGGTGTATCGGATTGCCGGGCGACACGCTTTCCATCCGGAACGGAAGGTTCCGGATAAACGGCACGAACGAACCGCTCGGGAACATGGATTCGCAGGAACGCATCGGGCGGACGTTGCCGGGAGAGTTTCCGGACGGTGTCTATAAGGCATTCCCGTTCGACTCCGTCATCAGTTGGAACATCCGGAATTTCGGACCGCTCTATGTCCCGAAAGCCGGTGACAAGGTCGAAATGAACCGGGAAAATTATCTGTTATACCGCAAGCTGATCGCATGGGAACAAAAAGCGGAAATCAACTATAATGATTCAACCGTTTTCCTGAACGGCGAACCGATACGGGAATACCGCTTCTTGAAAAACTATTATTTCATGGCGGGTGACAAAGGCCTGAACTCGCAGGACTCGCGCTATTGGGGCTTGTTGCCGGAAGAATATATCGTCGGCAAGGCGGCATTTGTCTGGAAATCGGTCGATCCGTACACCGGCAAGCTCCGCTGGGATCGGTTCATGAAGAAAATCGAATAAAAAACGGATAAGCATGGAAATAAAATACACCGGCATGGAACTCAAATTGCATAGGCATGGAATCCGGACTGCACTGGCATCCGTTTTCGGGGCGATGCTGATCGCCACGCCGCTCGTCGGCGACAGCGCATTGGCGAACGGCATTGTGACGGGAAAAGTCTTCTGGTTCCACCTGTCGATGGCGCTGATGGCGATCGGGACGGTTGTGACGGCATGGCTTGGCGGGAGGAAAAGCATCCCGTTTGCATTGCCGGACGGATTGTTGCTCCTCTTTGCCGGGATCACGCTCGCGACATACGACCGGCAGCTCGATCCCGAACCCGAAAAACTGCTTTTCGGCGGGCAGTTGGTCGTGTTGTGGTTTCTGTTGCGCTATTTTCTTACAGAGGCTCCTTGCCTGAAGTTCTTTTTCTTATTTGTGCTGATGCTCACCGGACTGGTCGAAGCCGTCTGGGGAATGCAGCAATTGCATGGCTATGCCTATTCCAACCATTCGCTTTTCCGGCTGACGGGTTCTTTCTTTAATCCGGGGCCTTACTGCGGATATCTGGCGGTCGTGCTGCCGGTTTGCCTGTGGACGGCGTTGCGGTTTCAAAAGGGGATGCATTATTTCGGCTGGGTATGCGCCGGAGCTATCCTGATTGTCCTGCCTGCCGGAATGAGTCGGTCGGCGTGGATGGCGGCGGTCGTGGCTTGCGGATGGGTGTACTGGACGGAACGGATCGGATGGGAGAATACGAAAGCTGTATGTCGAAGGTATAAGAATGCTACAATTCCTTTTATTGCAATTGTGGCGATATTGGTGGGATGTACCATTGCCGGGGTTTACGGGATGAAACAAGATTCGGCTGACGGGCGATTGCTGATGTGGAAAGTGACGGGGAAAGCGATTGCCGGACAGCCGCTTGCAGGAACGGGGTTAGGCGGATTCCCGGCGGCATACGCGGAGGCGCAAGGCGGGTATTTCGCAACAGGGAACGCAACAGACCGGGAGAAACGGGTGGCGGGATGTCCCGAATATGCGTTCAACGAATACCTGCAGATCGGACTGGAACAGGGAGTCGGAGGGTTGATCGTGTTCGTGGCGTGGCTGGGGAACATGGCGTACTATGGAATCCGGAACAGGCAGCAGGGAGCGGCCGGTGGCGTGTTGGCGTTCGCGGTGTTCGCGGTGTCGTCCTATCCGTTGCAGTTGCCGTCGTTTTGGGTGGCGTTGGTGTTTTTGGGGGCGATATGCGTGACGGAAGATGGGACGCGGACAAGATCATCTGCCCTATCCGTATCACCGGTGTGCCATATTACGATGATAAGTCTGTTGTCGCTTGCCTCCGTCTGTCTGTTCATCTTGCAGAAAGGGCAATATGAGGCATATAAACGATGGGGACGGATGCAGATGATCTACAACAACAAGGCGTATGAATCGGTTGCGGAAGATTATCACGAGCTGCATGACAAGTTGAAGCATAAACCGGAATTTTTGTTTGAAGAGGCGCAATGCCTCAGCAAGACGGGACAACACGCCGAAGCGATACGGGTGCTGGAACGGGCGAAGCGGCTGAGCGGAGACCCGATGATCCGGTACATGATCGCCAAAAACCGGCAGATGCTCGGAGATTACCGGGAGGCGGAAGAAGAATTGCTTCAGGCTATCGGGATACTGCCGGAGAGATTGTATCCATATTATTTGTTAGCCAAGCTATATGCAGAGCCGGAGTTCTACCAGGTGGATAAATTGCGGGCTGCCGCCAGTGTCGTGCTGGCCAAAAAGCCGAAGGTGGAAAGTACGGCAATCCGGGAAATGCGGGAAGAAGTAAAAAAGATAATAGAAAAAAAGTAATTACGAAAGGATCGTAACTAAAATATGTTTGTATATTTGCGAAACAACTTTGATAAAAACAATAAAATATGAAATACTACAAATTGTTTGCTATACTGATTCTGGCCGGGATGATGGCTTGCTCCGGTGAAAAGAAAGAGAAAGGTTCCGAAGAAAGCGTAGAAACCGTTCTGCCGGATGAGACAAACGAGGTGACGGTGATGAAGTTGAATACTACTGATTTCAACCACGAACTGATCAGTAACGGCAAACTGTCAGCCCGAAACTTTGTCGACCTAAAATTCGAATCGGCAGAACCGATCGCCAAGATATATGTGAAGAACGGCGATCGCGTGACGAAAGGGCAAAAGCTCGCAGAACTCTCAACCTTCCGCCTTGCCAACAAGACAGCGCAAGCCAAAGATGCACTCGAACGCGCCAAACTGGAACTGCAAGACGTACTGATCGGACAGGGCTACAAACTGGAAGATTCTACAAAAGTACCGCCCGCAACCATGCAGTTAGTCAAGGTAAAAAGCGGGTATGACCAGGCACTGATCTCTTGGCAGCTTGCCAAATACGAACAACGAAACGCAGTCCTGACCGCCCCTTTCGACGGTGTCGTCGCTAACCTGTTCGCCAAACAGTTCAATACGGCTTCTACCTCCGATGTTTTCTGTTCCATTATCGATACCCGCACATTGGAAGCCGCTTTCACAGTTTTGGAAAGCGAACTGCCGCTTATCAAAACAGGCGATCGTGTAGAGGTAGCTCCTTTTGCCTTGTCCGATGTCACGGCTGACGGCCGTATATCCGAAATAAACCCGCTGGTAGACAAAGACGGGATGGTACAGGTGAAAGCTGCCGTAAACGATAAAGGTAAGTTGTTCGAAGGGATGAATGTACGAGTAAGTATCCATCGTTCGCTGGGTAAACAGTTGGTCGTTCCCAAAAGCGCTGTCGTACTCCGTTCCGGCAAACAGGTTGTATTCACATTAACGGAAGACAAAGCATACTGGAACTATGTACATACAGGTTTGGAAAATGCCGACAGCTATACGATCATTGACGGACTGAAAGAAGGGGATATCGTGATTACAAGCGGTAACATTAACCTGGCTCACGAAGCACCGGTCAAAGTAATTGACAATTGAAAATGGACAATTGACAATTCAGAAATCATAATTTATAAATCATAAATCATAGTTCTAATACATGATAAAGTTTCTACTACAACGCCCTATCGCGGTATTGATGGCTTTTACGGCTTGCTTTATCGTGGGACTGGTTACTTACTTCACCATTCCGGTGTCGTTGCTGCCTGATATTGCAATTCCGGAGATCACCGTACAGGTATCCGGCCAGAACACTTCGGCACGCGAATTGGAAAACACAGTAGTAAAAACCATCCGCCAGCAATTAATGCAGGTTGCCAGTTTACGCGACATCCACAGTGAAACACGCGACGGTGCTGCCATCATACGCCTAAACTTCGATTTCGGAACAAATACGGATCTGGCTTTTATCGAAGTCAACGAAAAGATAGACGCAGCTATGAACTACCTGCCACGTGAAGTAGAACGTCCACGGGTAATCAAAGCCAGTGCCACTGATATTCCCGTATTCTGCTTGAATCTGACATTGAAAAGCGACAGCGCTTACAGTGAAATAAACGAAGGATCGTTCCTCGACCTTTGCCAGTTTGCCGAAACGGTGATCAAACGTCGTATCGAACAGTTGCCCGAAGTGGCAATGGTAGATGTGACCGGAATTCTGAAACGGCAGTTACAGATTGTTCCGGACATGAAGTTGCTGAAAATGTCGGAGATCACACTTGACGATCTGGAGGCCGCACTGACATCTAACAATATAGAACCGGGTAGCATGACCGTACGTGACGGCTATTACGAGTACAATATCAAGTTCTCGACACTGCTGCGCACACCGGAAGATGTCGAGAATATTTATATCAGGAAAAATAACCATATTTTTCAACTGAAAGATTTGGCACGCATCTCCGTCGTGCCGGAGAAAGAGACCGGAGCTTCCCTTTCCAACGGGAAACGGGCGGTAACGCTGGCTGTAATCAAGCAGGCGGATGAAAATATGGATAACATGAAAGAGGCATTGGCAGAAGTGACGGATTACTTTGCTTCCGTCTATCCGGATATCGATTTCAGTGTCAGCCGCAACCAGACGGAATTGCTGGATTATACCATCTCGAACCTGAAACAAAACCTGTCGTTGGGTTTCCTTTTCATCTGTATCGTCGCCATCCTTTTCTTAGGGGATATCAAGAGCCCGGCAGTAATCGGGTTAAGTATGGTGGTGAGCCTGATCATCAGTTTCCTTTTTTTCTACCTCTGCAAGATGTCGCTGAATATCATCTCCATCTCCGGGTTGATCCTGGCTTTGGGTATGATGATCGACAGTTCGATCATCGTAACGGAAAACATTACCCAATACAGGACACGATGAGACTCGCTGGAAGAGGCTTGCAATAAAGGGACGACCGAAGTAATTACTCCGATGCTGAGTTCCACTTTTACGACAATTGCCGTCTTCGTTCCGCTTGTGTTCATGAGCGGAATAGCAGGAGCGATCTTCTTTGACCAAGCCTTTGCCGTCACCGTCGGTCTGATGGTTTCCTATTTCACGGGAATCATGCTGCTGCCGGTACTCTACAAACTGGTATACAGTATTCCGGACATCAAACATAAGGATTTCAATATGCGAATCAACAATCTGGTAAAAGAGCATACATTGGACCGCTTCTATGATACCGGAGTGGATTTTGTGTTCCGTCACAAAACGGCAAGCCTGATTTTCATTGCCATTACGCTCCCGCTTTGCGCCTTTCTGTTCTACGAAATACCGAAAAGCCGTATGCCGGAGATAGACCAGAACGAACTGATCGCTCATGTGGAATGGAACGAAAACATCCATATCGATGAAAACCAGAGCCGTGTCAGCCAGTTATTCGCCTCTATCGACAATCAGGTACAAGAACACACGGCCTATGTCGGGCAGCAGCAATTCCTGTTGAACCGGGATCGCGAGATGTCGGTTTCTGAAAGCGAGTTATATTTTAAGACGGAGAAACCAACCGGAATCGCTCCTTTGCAAAAATCGGTGGAAAAATGGATCAAAACGCATTACCCGATGGCAGTGATATCCTTCTCGCCTCCCGAAACAGTATTTGAAAAGCTGTTTGTGACAGGTGAAGCCGACATTGTCGCCGAATTGCACACCCGCAATAAATCTGAAGCACCGGAAGCCTCCGTCTTGAATAAAATAGAACAGCAAATCGAGGCGAAAACAGGACATACTCCTGTCGGTATCACCTTCGACAATCAGTTAAATATCACAATAGACAGACAGAAACTTCTGCTTTATAACGTCGACTACAACGAAGTGTACCGGTTGCTGAAAACGGCATTCAAAGAGAATGAAGTAGCAACGCTCCGCTCCTACCAACAATATCTGCCAATCGCATTGGCCGGGGAAGAACAAACGGTTAACGAGGTCTTACAGAAAACATTGGTAAACACTGTTCCTGACACGGAAGGCAACGTACGATATATCCCGCTGCAATCGCTGGTGCGTGTCACTCCGGGAGAGGACTTGAAAACGATCACGGCAGGAAAGAACGGAGAATACATTCCATTCAGTTTCTATGATATAGACAATGCCGAACAGTTGATGGAAAATGTAAAAAAAGAAATCGATACAGACTGGGATATCGATTTTTCAGGAAGTTTCTTTTCCAACCGGCAGATGCTGAACGAGCTGGTCGTGATTTTGTTCATTTCGATCCTACTGATGTATTTCATCCTGGCAGCCCAGTTCGAAAGTTTCCTGCAGCCGCTCATCGTGCTGCTTGAAATTCCGATCGATGTAGCAGCCTCCTTGCTGGTGCTCTGGATATGCGGCCATACCATGAACCTGATGAGTGCCATCGGTATCGTCGTGACCTGCGGTATCATCATCAACGACTCCATCCTGAAACTGGATGCTATCAACGAACTCCGCAAAGAAGGGGTTCCTCTTATGGAAGCCATACATGAAGCCGGACGGCGGCGCCTGCGCCCTATCATCATGACATCATTAACGACAATATTCGGAATGGTTCCGCTGCTTTTCACATTCGATATGGGCAGCGAACTGCAAAAGCCGCTCTCCATCGCCATGATCTCGGCCATGCTGATCGGTACGGCAGTCAGCCTTTTTGTCATACCACTGATATACTGGTTCATTTATCGCAAACATGAGGTTGGTAATTTGAATGTTGAAAATTGAAAATTGGAAGTTATGGACAGGAAATTCATTTATAGATATGTCATCACGTTGTTGATGCTTGCATGCGTATTCGGAGGAAAAGCGCAGCTCACACTGACGCTGGAACGAACTATCACACTGGCGGCCGACAGTTCGCTGAACGCTTTCCGATACAAAAATATGTATCTGGCCGGCTACTGGGAATACCGGACTTACAAGGCCGGCCGTCTGCCAAGCCTTACCCTAAATCTGACGCCGGCACAATACCGCCGTTATTTTACCCAACGATATGACTCGGAGGCTGATATCGACGTATATAGAAAACAACAATCGTTTTATGCGGGCGGGCAATTGGAGATCGAACAGAATTTCGACCTCTTAGGCGGTACATTCTATTTGGATACAGACTTGGATTATATGCGCTATTTCGGCGACCAAACTTATAACCAGTTCTCATCGGTTCCGATCCGCCTCGGCTACCAGCAAGACTTATTGGGGTATAACGCTTTTAAATGGGAACGGAAAATCGAACCGTTGAAATACGAGAAGGTCAAGAAAGAACTATTATATAATGTAGAGCAAATGAGCGAGCAAGCAACGACCTATTTCTTCGCTCTGGCAATGGCACAGGTGGAATATGATCTGGCCAAGGAAAATGTCGCCACGACCGACACACTGTACCGGACAGGGCAGGAACGGCATAAGATAGCTTCTATCAGCCGAGCGGATTTGCTGACACTGAAATTGGATGCCGTAAACGCACGCAACACATTGAAAAATGCGGAAATCGCCCTAAAACGTGCCATGTTCAGCCTCGCCTCTTACTTGAACTTCGACAAGAATACAGAAATACGCCTGCGCCTCCCAAGCCGCCCGCGCAATATGGAAATCTCGGTCGACAAAGCACTCGAATTGGCACGTGCAAACAACCCGACCTTTCTGGAGTTGCGCCAGCAAATATTAGAAGCCCAGCAGCAGGTAGACAAAACCAAGAAAGAAGCGATGTTCAACGCCCAGATCAATGCCAGCGTCGGATTCAACCAAGTGTCCAAGAACATACAGGACGCCTACAAAAATCTGCAACAGCAGGAAATCGTCTCTTTGTCTGTTTCGATCCCGTTGGTAGACTGGGGCGTACGAAAAGGGAAGCATAATATTGCCAAGAACAACCTGCTTGTCACCGAAACATCCGCCAAACAAAAAGAATTGACAGTAGAAGAAGACGTGATTATGACAGTCGGCGACTTCAATATCCAGCAAGCCCTGATTGGAAGTGCCGAAGAAGCGGTAGACCTGGCAGAAACAGCCTACAGCGAAACCAAGCAACGCTTCATGATCGGAAAAGCGGATATCAACAGTCTTACTCTGTCGCTGAACCGCCAACAGGAAGCGCAGCGGAACTATATTTCGGCTTTACAGAACTACTGGCTGAGCTATTATAAGATCCGAAAACTGACGTTGCACGATTTCGAAACGGGAGTTTCCCTTTCGAACGAGTTCGAATATAAATACGGATTGTAACAAAAAATGAATAATGAGTGCATCTCCTAAAATATCCTCTTTCACCATCATCGTCACCTTCCTTTGCGTGGCACTGGCAGGGATTGCCTTTATACCGCTGCTGCCGATCAAGCTGTCGCCGTCACGCACGCTGCCACAGTTGACTATCAGCTATAACATGCCGGGCAATTCGGCACGCGTGATAGAGATGGAAGTGACCTCGCGGCTCGAAGCGATGTTGGCACGCATCAAGGGGATCAAGGAGATCAATTCCACGTCCGGCAACGGATGGGGATATGTCACGCTCGAGCTGGACAAGCATACCAATATCGATGCCGCCCGTTTCGAAGCGTCTACCATCATCCGACAGACATGGCCCAGCCTACCGGACGGACTGAGCTATCCAGTCCTGGAAATGAGCCGGCCGAACGACAAGGAAGTACGGCCTTTCATGAGCTACACACTGAATGCGGCAGCCACACCCATATTCATACAACGCTTTGCCGAAGACCAGATAAAACCTCGCCTAAGCGGGATTCCCGGCATCTACCGCATCGATGTCAGCGGTGCCACCCCGATGGAATGGCGACTGGAATATGATAGCCGTCAGCTGGCAACGTTAGGTATCAGCATCCCGGATATACAGAAAGCGATCAGCCAGTATTATCAAAAAGAATTCTTAGGAACCGGAAACGTGGAAACCCAGTTGGCGACTTCGTGCAAAGAAGGACAAAGTAGCCAGTGGATACGTCTCGCTTTGGTTCCTGAAAACGAAACAGACGGATTCAACCCATCGCTTATAACCGTCCTGAACAAAGACGGCAAGCTGATCCGCCTGGACCAACTGCTAAAAGTCACCCGTCAGGAAGAGGCTCCACAGAGTTATTACCGTATCAACGGCTTGAATTCCATCTATCTGTCCATCCGCGCCGAGGAGACGGCGAACCAGCTGGAACTTGCCAAACGGGTAAGAGCCGAAATGGAACATATCCGTACCTTGCTTCCACCCGGTTATGAAATACATACCAGCTATGACGCGACCGAATTCATTCAGGACGAACTGAACAAGATTTATGTCCGTACGGGGCTCACCGTCCTGATCCTACTGATGTTTGTCTTGCTGATCACACGCGAGATAAAATATCTGTTACTGATCATCATCAGCCTTTCGATCAACCTCAGTATTGCTGTCATCCTTTATTATCTGTCAGGACTGGAAATGCAGCTTTATTCGTTGGCAGGCGTCACAATCTCACTCAGCCTGGTGATCGACAACACGATCGTCATGACGGAACATATCCGGAACCGACATAACCGAAAGGCAATCCTATCCATATTGGCAGCCACTTTGACAACGATAGGTGCACTGGTCATTATCTTTTTCTTAGATGAAAAGATACGCCTCAATCTGCAGGATTTTGCGGCTGTCGTCATCATCAATTTAGGAGTCTCCCTATTGATCGCGCTTTTCCTGGTTCCCGCCCTAATCGATAAGATGAACCTGGAATGGAAAAAAAGCGGAAAAAAGAACATATCCGGAGAAGAGACCGAGTATACATGGAAAAGCCGGATCAGAAAAAGAACGAACCGCATTCTCAAACGTTTCCCTGTCTACTACAACCGGTACTATCAATGTCAGATCGATTTCCTTTGCGGATGGAAGAAATTGGCATGTTTCATTTTACTGTTAGCATTCGGCATCCCGGTTTTCCTGTTACCGGAAAAAATCGAATACGACACGAAAGACAAAAAGAAGGTCTACACGGCAACAGACACCCTGCTAATCGATACATATAATAAATTCGCCTCCAACGAGACGTACAAGGAGAAGATCAAACCCATCGTCGATAAGGCGTTGGGCGGGACCCTACGCCTGTTCGTACAAAAAGTTTATGAAGGAAGTTACTTCACCCGCAACGAAGAAACGGTCCTGTCTGTCAGCGCATCGCTCCCGAACGGGACGACCTTGCCACAAATGAATACCTTGATGAGCCGGATGGAAGCCTATCTCAGCACCTTCAAAGAAATACGACAGTTCCAAACAAACGTCTACAGCGCACGCCAGGCCGGTATCCGCATCTATTTTACGAAAGAGAGTGAACGGAGCGGTTTCCCGTACACATTGAAAAGCAAAATCATCAGCAAAGCTCTTGAATTGGGGGGGGGGAGCTGGCAAGTCTACGGTTTGCAGGACCAGGGATTCAGTAACGATGTACGCGAAGGAGCCGGTTCTTTCCGTATCGTGATGTATGGTTACAACTACGACGAGCTGTACGAATGGGCCGAACAGCTGAAAGCCAAGTTGCTCACCCACCGCCGCATCAAGGAAGTGCTGATCAATTCAGAGTTCTCGTGGTGGAAAGACGATTACCAGGAGTTCTACTTCAACCTCAACAAAGCCCGGCTGACCCAGGAGGACATACAGCCGATCGACCTGTTCGCCTCCATCAATCCCGTTTTCGGAAAGGACATTTATACCGGGACGATCGTCGTCAACGAAGAGACAGAGAAACTGAAACTCTCCTCCCGCCAGTCACAGGAATACGATGTGTGGAGCATGCAGTATGTTCCACAAACTATTGACGGCAAGCCCTACAAGTTAGCAGAACTTGCAAGTGTCGAAAAAGGACAGATGCCGCAGAAGGTTTGCAAAGTAAACCAACAATACCGCCTCTGTCTGCAATACGAATATATCGGGGCTTCCAATCAGGGAAATAAGATACAGGAACGCGACCTGAAGGAAATCAATGCCATACTGCCGATGGGTTATACCGCCAAGTCGGAAAGCGCTTACTGGTATTGGGACAAAAAGGACAATAAACAATATCTTCTGTTATTGCTGATCATCGTCATTATCTTCTTTACCACCAGTATCCTGTTCAATTCGCTGAAACAGCCCTTGGCCGTTATCTTTGTAATACCGATCTCTTACATTGGCGTATTCCTCACGTTCTATTGGTTCAAATTGAATTTCGACCAAGGAGGATTTGCCTCCTTCGTCCTGTTGTGCGGCATAACCGTTAACGCAAGCATCTACATTTTGAATGAATACAACCAAATCCGGCAACGCAAACCGTTGATGTCGCCCTACAAGGCATATCTGAAAGCCTGGAATGCTAAGATCACGCCCATTTTCCTCACAGTCGTTTCGACCATCTTAGGCTTCATCCCATTCATGTTAGGTCCGGATAAGGAAGCGTTTTGGTTCCCGCTGGCCGCCGGCACCATCGGCGGGCTTGCCATGTCTATCTTAGGAATCTTCCTCTATTTACCTCTTTTCACATTAAAAAAACAACCCTAACCTTAACTTTCCCCTTTCAAATAAGGATTACCGTTTATCATCAAAATATTTTGTATGCCAGCCGTTTGCATATTGTCAACAAAATGTCAACTCTAACATTCACCCTCCAATAAAGCAAAATATACTTTTACGACCTCTTTAGACCTGTTCAAATCTTTCCTCTCAAAAGGAAAACACACTGGCTTCTCTTTCTGTTTAAATAGGGTATACTTGCATCGGTCCATTTCTTTGCCATCCATTTGGCAATGCCTGACAGATAAGTTGTGAGAAGGTCTCTGCCTCTCAACCCACAGAAAGCAGAGTTTTTTCACATTTTAATAAATATAATTATGAATAATTTTTTTAGTTATCTAAGATTACTTTTACTCGCAACGAGTGGAATGTTACTATTGTGTATAATCTTCGCCATGAATCCGGAATTAGCAGACGGCACGCTGTCCGGAAAAATTTGCTGGTTTCATTTCACATCTCTATTGTTAGCCGGTGGGGTTCTACTTATGGAATTCACAACAAAGAAAAGCCGTTTTATCTTTTCATTACCGGATGCCTTATTATTACTTCTGTTCGGTATCGTATTGGTTTCTTACGACAAAGACGAGAATCTTCAGCCGGAACGTTTCCTTTTCATCGCTCAGCTGGTTGCTCTCTGGTTTATGCTCAGAGGTGCTTTACAGGCGCATCAGGAATTACGACCGTTTTTCATTACGATCATCATATTTACCGGAATCGTTCCGGCCATCTGGGGGATCAGCCATACCATCAATCCTGCTCCCATCACCCATCCTGTCTTCAGGCTGCTTGAAACATCGCTGAAACCAGAGCCTTTCTATGGCTATATCGCAGTCATTTTTCCAGTCTGTCTGAACACATTACTCCGTTTTAAGAATTGCGACAAGATCGCTTTGTGGAAATCCCGTACTTTCCTGTTCTATTTCTCCATTCTCGGATCTACTTTGATTATCACCACCTTAATATTCAAAACAGACCAACCCGTATGGCTTGCAGCCCTCCTTTCCGGAATCTGGGTTTGCAGGATGAGGCTGATCGGATGGAAACAGACGAAAGAAGCCATACAGAACCACATCCAGCTGTTTGCCATCTCTTCGATTATCCTGTTTGTTGCGATCACGGCAGTCATTTTGGTCGGGAATATCCAAAAAGCCCAGGCCGGAGATCGCCGGCTTTTGATCTGGAATATCACGACCCAGGCTATCATGGAACATCCGGTAACCGGCATAGGTATAGGCGGCTTTCCAGCTACATACGCAAAGGAACAATCTGCCTATTTCGAAACCGATACCGCTTCTTCCAAAGAAAAACAAACCGCAACCTGTCCCCAGTATGCATACAACGAATATCTGCAAATAGGACTTGAGTTAGGTATTACGGGGTTGCTGTTCTTTATCTTCTGGCTCGCATTTTCCCTTTATTATGGGATCAGACACAGACAGATTGGAGCATCCGGCGGAATTCTGGCACTCGGAATCTTCGCCCTTTATTCCTATCCGCTCCAACTCCCGACCTACTGGGTTCTGCTCTTATTCCTGACCGCCATATGTGTGACCAATCCGAAGCATAACAAGCAGCGAGCACAGAGGAGTATCCCGTATATCAGTGCCATCGCCGCCATTCTTACCTGCATTCTTTTCTACGGACAGAAAGATACCTACTATACCTATAGGGAATGGAAGACGCTTCAGGAATTATATCATAATCAGGAGTACGAACAAGCAGCCAGCCGGTATGCCGGTCTGTTTGTCCAGTTATACCACCGGACAGATTTTCTATATGAGGGAGCAGAATGTTTCTATAAGACCGGACAGCACGATATTGCCATCAAATGGTTGGACAGGGCATTAAAACTAAGTGCAGCCCCCGAACTATACTATGCAATTGCAAAAAACGAAAAGGCGATCAAGCAATACCAGAAAGCGGAAAGTTACCTGCTGGAAATCAGCAGGATTTTACCGGAACAGGGATATACCTACTTCCTACTCGCCAAATTGTATACAAACCCCTCTTTTTTACATCCGGACAAATTCCATAAAGCAGCCAAGAGGTTTCTCGCCTTCCAGCCCAGTACACAAAACAACATAACGAAGGAAATGAAAGAGGAAATACTGCAAATCATCAGGAACTGGAATTTCGGCAAATAACAAATAGGAATTGAAGCATACCGATATGCCCATTCAACGGTATTGTCGTACCCCGGCATATCGGTACATTCATATATTATTCCACAACCGGAACCAGCCGCACTTTCAATGTTTCCTTCCGACCGGCTTTCACATCAACATCAAAAACAATCCGGCCAGAACCGGGATTCGGAGCATCGTAGCTATGCGACGGAACATTATCGACCACAGAGAAGGCGGCAGCCGAAGGACTGTCGATAATCACATGTAATTTCTTACCTTCTTTCGTCAATTCTATCGTGTGGGAATCGAGCAGCTTAGGAGTGGCGGAGGTGACCATCGTCCACCGGACAGAAGCTGGTTGGCCGGCAGCCTGCACCTGATCCGTTACCTGCAAATACCGTTCCTTCACAAGCACGACCTCGCGTGTCGCTTTCTTCAGATTACTACCGAACAAAGAAGTCATATCCAAGCTGGCTCCCAACCGTGCATCTTTCGTATAAGTAGCGAGAATCGGAACCGTTCCTTTTACCTGGTGCTTTTCTCCGTTTACCGTCAACGTATTATGCACAAAGTTATTATAGCGGAAGACATCCCAACGTTGCCCGTCCTGATCACCGTTCCACAGTCGTACGCCTTCCTTTTCCAGAGAATAATACTCCTGCATACCCAAATCCTGTGCCCAACGAACTCCCTGAGCTTCGAACACAAATGATCCGGCATCCATATGAGCATGGTTGGCCGAAGCCGTTCCTCCTTTTATCCCGACATAAAAACCTTCACCCTTATCCCATCCGGTACGGATCAGAGCTACAGGCACTTTTCCATATCCGGTCCAGATTTTCGAGACAGGAGGCGTCACTTCCTTCATATCGAAGCGGGAACCATAGATCAAGATAATCGGCAGGAAACGCTCTTCTTCCGCAGTAAAATGCGTATCCTCGCGTGTCAGGAATATTTTTTCGTTCCAGAGCAAGGAAGGATCGCCTAATTTGGATGCATACCAGAACATGGCCGGAAAAGATTGAGTCGTTTCGCGTGCATCACTGAAATTGAAGGCAAGACCGGTCGTTCCCGCCATATACTGCATGAACCGGGCCGAAGACATAAAGCCCTCCACCGCACTCAGTCCTCCATCCGAACCGAGAGCCGATTCCAAAGCGGCGATTAGCATCACATTGAAACTCGTCCCATATCCCCAATAATTATACCCTTCCGGATAGTTGCCGTCAGGCGCGTACACTTTCATCGACAGAGGAACAGACGACATAGCCCGTTCAATAACAGCAGCCGCTTCTTTGCTGTCCGAATCCAAAAGGGCAAGGGCTCCATATACCAGCCCGGTATTGCAAACCTGGTTCCAGTTGTTTTCTGCTTTCAGGAACCAGTTATATTGTTTGTCGTTCGACGGAGCAAAACCTTTCTGAAGAATCGATTCACGTACCACTCTCCTTGTTTCCGGAGACAGCTTATCGAACAGCCAGTCATAACCGATCGCAACCGCCATCGTCATCTCGCCGACATCCAAGAAATGAGACGGGTTCCAGTCGCCGAAAGAGCAGACGGACACCATCTCCTGCTCGGCACGCAAGCGGTATTTATCTTCGCCGGTCATCCGGTATACAAACGAAAGGTCAAAAATACGTTTCAAAGCCTCACGGGAAACGGCCAACAGACGACGTCCCTCTTTCTTATATGTTAACGTCGGACAGACCAACAGCCGGTCGGCTTCTCCGACAATCTGCTTATAGACGCGCTGCATTTCGGGGTTATCTTTCAGGCTTTCTCGTATCTGCTGCTCCTCACCCTGCTTCATCAATAAGCGGGGATGGCCACTCACTCGGTTATAATCAAAAGTCTGGGCAACAAGATGGGTGCCGGCACATAAAAGGAGACAAATAAAAATGAGATAAAGTGTCTTATTCATAATATCAGAATTATTTGAATGATTGATGGGGATAAAGATAGGAAAATAAAATTATCTTCCGGACATTTCGGTCAACTTGAAAAGTATTTTTCAGAAAGAGGGCACCAACATCTCTTGCATGTTTGAAATATAAGCCTTATCTTTGCCGAAATTTTGAAGATAGAGTTTCATGACACAGAAAGCACATAAGGATAATCCAGCGTACTTTTCCGGTTATATGTCGGACAATGAAGCTCATTTTTTTATTTTAAAGGATTATCATTTGGTTATATAGGATGCGTTAGTTATTTTTACTAACGCATTTTTTTTGCACCTTGTGATCTCGTAAGGCAATTATAACATTCTATAAAATCAATAAATTAAACAACCCAAATTACTATGTCGAAAAGTGGTATCAAAAAGGTGATTGTTCTGGGCTCGGGTGCCCTGAAGATCGGACAAGCCGGAGAATTTGACTACTCTGGTTCACAAGCACTGAAGGCGCTGAAAGAAGAAGGAATCAGCACCGTATTGCTCAATCCGAACATTGCAACCATTCAAACATCAGAAGGGGTAGCCGACAAGGTGTATTTCCTGCCGATCACTCCTTACTTTGTTGAAGAAGTGATCAAAAAAGAACAACCGGACGGTATCCTGCTGGCTTTTGGCGGACAGACTGCCCTGAACTGCGGAACCGAACTGTATACCAGCGGAACACTGGCCAAATATGGTGTAAAGGTACTGGGAACTTCGGTCGAAGCGATCATGTACACGGAAGACCGTGACCTGTTTGTAAAGAAACTTGACGAGATAGCAGTAAAAACTCCGGTTAGCCACGCTGTCGGAAACCTGGAAGATGCCGTGAAGGCAGCCTACGAGATCGGCTTCCCGGTCATGATCCGTTCCGCATACGCATTGGGCGGTATGGGTAGCGGTATCTGCAAAGACGAGGCAGAACTGCGTACGCTGGCAGAAAGCGCTTTCGCCTATTCTCCCCAGGTATTGGTGGAAGAATCGTTGAAAGGCTGGAAGGAAATTGAATTTGAAGTAATCCGCGATAAGAACGACCACTGCTTTACGGTTGTAAGCATGGAAAATGTAGACCCGTTAGGCGTACATACGGGCGAAAGTATCGTTGTCGCTCCTACCTGTTCACTGACAGACAAAGAACTGGACCTATTGAAAGAACTTTCAATCAAGACGATCCGCCATTTAGGTATCGTCGGCGAATGTAACATCCAGTACGCATTCAACTCCGATACTTGCGATTACCGTGTGATCGAAGTAAACGCCCGCCTAAGCCGTTCTTCCGCACTTGCATCCAAAGCGAGCGGTTATCCGCTGGCATTCGTGGCTGCCAAGCTGGCATTAGGTTACAGCCTTGACGAAATCGGTGAGATGGGAACTCCCAACTCCGCTTACAAAGCACCAGAAGTAGATTACATGATTGTAAAGATCCCGCGTTGGGACTTGACTAAGTTTGTCGGTGTAAGCCGCCAGATCGGTTCGAGCATGAAATCTGTCGGCGAGATTATGTCGATCGGCAAGAGCTTCGAGGAAATCATGCAGAAAGGTCTGCGTATGATCGGACAGGGCATGCACGGTTTCGTCGGCAACAACGACGTGGAATTCGATAACCTGGACGACGCGCTGGCCAACCCGACCGACCTCCGTATCTTCGCCGTAGCCAAAGCGCTTGAAAAAGGCTACACGGTAGACCGCATCCACGAACTGTCCAAGATCACTCCGTGGTTCCTGGAAAAACTGAAAAACATCGTAGACTATACGAAAGTATTGTCTGCTTACGATAAGATCGAAGACCTGCCGGAAGATGTGCTGAAGGAAGCAAAACGCCTGGGATTCTCCGACTTCCAGATTGCCCGTTATGTTGAAAACCCGGAAGGCAACATGGAAAAGGAAAATATCCGCGTGCGCAACCTACGTAAGAAATTAGGTATCCTGCCGAGTGTAAAACGCATCAATACGATCGCATCGGAACATCCCGAACTGACGAACTACCTGTATATGACATACGACGGCAGCCAGCACGATATCTCTTACTATCCGAACGACAAGAGCGTCGTGATTCTGGGATCGGGCGCTTACCGCATCGGTTCTTCCGTTGAGTTCGACTGGTGTTCGGTGAATGCCGCACAGACAGCCCGCAAGTTAGGCTATAAATCCATCATGATCAACTATAACCCGGAAACGGTTTCCACTGATTATGACATGTGCGACCGTCTGTACTTCGACGAGCTTTCGTTCGAACGCGTACTCGATGTCATGGACTTAGAACTGCCGAAGGGCGTAATCGTCTCCGTAGGTGGACAGATACCGAACAACCTGGCCATGAAGCTGTACCGCCAGAACGTACCTGTATTGGGTACTTCACCACTGTCGATCGACCGTGCCGAAAACCGTCACAAATTCTCCGCAATGCTGGATACGTTAGGTATCGACCAGCCGCGTTGGGCCGAGTTGACCAGCATGGAAGAGATCGACGCCTTTATCGCAAAGGTCGGTTTCCCAATCCTGATCCGTCCGTCTTACGTGCTTTCCGGCGCAGCCATGAACGTATGCCACAGTAAGGAGCAGATGATCGAATTCCTGAACTTGGCAGCCAAGGTTTCCAAAGAATATCCGGTAGTTGTTTCCGAATTCCTGCAAGGGGCGAAAGAGATAGAATTCGACGCGGTAGCCATGAATGGCGAAGTGGTCGAGTACGCCATCTCCGAACATATCGAGTTTGCCGGTGTCCATTCCGGTGACGCGACATTGGTATTCCCGGCACAGAAGATCTACTTCGAAACAGCCCGCCGTATCAAGAAGGTCAGCAAAATGATCGCCAAAGAGTTGAACATCAGCGGACCGTTCAACATCCAGTTCCTGGCCAAGAACAACGATGTGAAGGTTATCGAATGTAACCTGCGTGCATCCCGCAGTTTCCCGTTCGTATCAAAAGTCCTGAAACGCAACTTTATCGAAACGGCAACCCGCATCATGCTTGACGCTCCTTACACCAAACCGGACAAGAGTGCATTCGACATCGACTGGATCGGTGTGAAGGCTTCGCAGTTCTCATTCGCCCGTCTGCATAAGGCCGACCCTGTACTGGGCGTAGATATGAGCTCTACAGGTGAAGTAGGCTGCATCGGCGACGACTTCAACGAAGCATTGCTTTCTGCCATGATCGCTGTCGGAAATAGAATCCCGCAGAAGAACGTACTGGTTTCTTCCGGTGCCGCCAAGAGCAAGGCTGAACTGCTGGAACCGTGCCATATGCTGGCAGCCAAAGGTTACAACATCTACGGAACGGCTGGAACGGCTAAATTCTTGAATGAAAACGGCATCTCTGCGACAGCAGATTGCTGGCCGGACGAACAGGGCGACCTGAACATCATGGATATGTTCAGCAAGCACGTGTTCGAACTGGTTGTCAACATTCCGAAAGACCACAGCAAGCGCGAGCTGACCAATGGCTATAAGATCCGTCGTGCAGCGATCGATCACAACATTCCATTGATCACCAACGCCCGCTTGGCAAGTGCCTTCATCAGCGCTTTCTGTAATATGGACGAAAAAGACATCCAGATTAAGAGCTGGCAGGAATACAAGTAAATAGGAATTTCATTATATTTGTAACCTCATTCAGGCACGGAATTCTAAGACTTCCGTGCCTATATTCATTTAGACTTATGTACAGACTGCTGACCATTCTCATTTCTTTTCTGTTCACGGCACATGCCATGCGCGCGTCAGTAGCCATCCCTTATGTATTCGTAAAAAACTATACGGTCGACGATTATAAAGCGAGCTGCCAGAACTGGGGCTTTTCGCTGACACCCGACGGTATGCTGTATGTCGCCAACAATTCCGGCCTGCTTGCTTTCGACGGCAACACATGGAAACTATATTCGCTGCCGGGACAGGAAGAGGTGACCGGCGTAACGAACTACAACGACACGATCTACACCCGCAACGAGACGATGTTGGGAAGCTGGACATACGACAAAGACGGAATCCTCCGCTATCACCCGCTGGACACGGTCCCGCCAGAAGTCCGCTTCACTCCACCCCCTGTTGAAATACCTTTTACTTTACCGAAAGAAATACAGGATGCACAGCCGAGTGCCTTCGCTGCCAACGGAACGCTCTTTTTCATCGGAACCCTCACACAAGGACTATATATCACTGACTCTGACGGTACGATCCTGCAACATCTGTCTTTGCAGAACCAGCTGCAGGACAATATCGTCCGCTTTATCTGCGTACAGGACACCCGGCAAATCTGGGTGGCGCTCGACAACGGATTATCACAAATTTCTTTCGATCCTCCGATCACTTTGTTAGGAAAAAGAAGCGAGATCGGCAAACTGGTGAATGCCGGATTGGATGGCGAAGAGTTGTATATCCAAACCAACCTCGGCTATTTCAAGCGCTCATTGGGAGCCACAAGCCCTTTCATCGCCGTAAGCAAAGCCGAAGCGCAACCTTGCTTTAGGATCGAAAAAGACCCCGCTCCGACCGTTAAGAAATTATTTAGGGACACGGAAGCAGTGGGCGTATTTGCCGATGCCGAACATGTTTATCCGGCCGGTGACAACCTCTACTGGCTTTCCATCGAAAACGAAGCCGGACTGTTTCACGTAGCGGACGGCATCGGAACATTGAAATGCCGCCTGCTCTTCGACAATTACAATATGAACCTCGTGACGAGAGGCAAACGGATCATCCCTTTGAACGACTCCCTGGTCTTGGTCTCTGCCATGCAAGGGACTTTATTGGTCAATATCCGGGAACTGATCGGCAATAGCCTGGGCAGCACTCCCCTGAAAGTTTCGGGACTCGAATACGTCGATGCTTCCGGTATCCATCACTTGCCGATCAACACGCAACGCATTTCTCTCCCGCACAACTTCCAGGAGTTCAATGTCTGGGCAGGCACCACGATATTCACCTCCAACCACCAGATCAGCTACAAGATCGAAGGCGTATCTTCAGACTGGTCAGCCTGGCAACACGACGGGAAAATCACTTTCCTGCAATTGCCGGAAGGGAGGTATGAATTGAAAGTCCGCAAATACGTCATCAAGGGTCCCTATCCCGAACTCACACTGCCCATCGAAGTCCGCCCTCCCTGGTATAATACCGTATGGGCATGGCTGGTCTATATCACACTCGTCTGGTTTCTCGTACAGGCCGTGCTCCGCTACAACCTGAAGAACCTGCATAAGGAAGAACAGGAAAAAGCCGAAGCCGAACGGCAAGCCGAGCAACAGCAGATGCAGGTCATAAAAAACCGGATGCTCGAAGCCGAACTGCAAAACAAGAACAACGAACTGACACTTCAGACAACAGCCCTCGTCAAACGCAACCAGGCCATCCAAAGCCTGTTGGAAGAACTGGAAAAACAAAAAGAAACGCTAGGCGAACGTTATCCGAACAAACTCTACATCCGATGAAGACGCTGATGGAAGAGACTTTGAACAACCAAGCGGACTGGGTACTGTTCGAAAGCTATTTCAACAGCACGCACCAAAATTTCATGGACCGCCTCAGACAGCGATACAGCGATCTCACGACAGGCGATCTCCGCATCTGTTGCTTGCTCCGCATGAATCTCTCCACAAAGGAAATAGCATCCCTCATGAACGTATCCGTACGGGCAATAGAGCTGCGCCGATACCGTCTAAGGAAGCGTTTGGAGCTGGAAGGAGATACGAATCTCGTCGATTTCCTAATGAATTTCTGAAAATATTTTCTCAGATTTTCACATCTTATATACTATTACATATCAGATAATTAAATGCATCATAAAAAGACATGAGAAAGTAATGTTGTAGTATTTCTTTCCACTCAAAGCACTTGCGCAAGCCATGTAGTAGTCCTTTCTTTGTACGCTCCTGCGGATTATCCTTTCTTTGCGATCAAAATCTAATTTTCATACATGATGAAACACGAACTGGAAGATCAATTAAAGGCGTTCGAGAAGAAAGGTATCGACCGCCGCCACTTTTTCAAACTGATGGCAATGGCCGGTTTACTGACTGCTGCAAGTACCCAAAAGGCAAAAGCATTTTCAAGCAAAGCCAAAGGTAAAATTGTAATTATCGGCGGAGGTGCTGCCGGTATCAGTATGGCTGCCCGTTTAAAGAGTTGGCTGGACCAGCCGGATATCACTTTGATCGATCCCAGTGACCGTCAGTTTTATCAGCCGGGGTTCACCTTAATCGCATCGGGTGTATATCAACCGGATGACGTCTGGAGAAAGCAGGAGGACTGCATACCCAATGACATCAAATGGATTAAAGATTCTGTTGCTGCCGTCGATCCCGTATGGAATCAGGTAACGACCAAAAATAACGGAAAGATCGCCTACGACTTCCTGGTCCTGACTCCCGGAATCCAAATCAACTGGGAAAAGGTAGAAGGTATCACGCAAGCGACACTTGGACAAGGGAACGCCCACAGCATCTATGATTTCGAAGGTGCACAAAAGACTTGGAAAGCCATACAGGAATTCTCCAAGACGGGTGGACGTGGAATCTACACTGATACTTATACCAAGCACAAATGCGGAGGTGCTCCCAAGAAAATCTGTTTGTTGACAGAACACTATACCCGCAAACAGGGTACACGCGAAACGGTGGATCTGAATTTTTACACAGCATCCAAAGAGCTGTATGATGTCCCGTTTTTCACTCCCCGCTTGTTGGAAATCTACAAAGAGCGTAACATTCCTATCAACCTGAATGTACGAGTGAAAGGTGTGGATACGGCTGCCAAGCAGGTTCATTTCGAGAAGATCGAAACAGTGGGCGATCAGAAAGTCTACACTCCGTTTGTAGAAGATTATGATTTCCTGCATTTCACACCGCCGATGTCGGCCCCCGATTTTGTAAGAGAAGCCGGACTGGGCTGGACGGAAGGTAAACTGGCTGCCGATGCCTGGGTTATGGTAGACAAAGAGACACTGGTACACAAAACATATCCGAATATCGTTTCCCTAGGAGACGTAGCCGGAATCCCGACCAGCAAAACATCCGCTGCAATCCGCAAGCAAGTGCCGATCGCAGCCAAGAACCTGATCTCGCTGATGGAAGGCAAAGAACCGGCAGAGAAATACGACGGATATGCCGCCTGCCCGATCGTGACGGACTACGGGCATGTTCTCTTGTGTGAGTTCAACTATAAGAAAGAGGCGCAAAACTCGTTCCCGTTCACGTTGCTGGACACATCGAAAGAGCAATGGGCCGCATGGCTGTTGAAGGTTTATTTCCTGAAACCCATGTATTTCTACGGAATGTTGAACGGTTGGGCATGATAACTTAAAACAACTCCCTATAATAAAAATGCCAAACTGAAAATCCCCCGGCTCGCTTGTAAGAGTACGGGGGGATTTTATTTCCTTCCGGTTCTATCTCTTATGCTTGACCAACATCAACACGGGATTCGACTCTTCGTCCAAACCGGCCGCAATCTCTTTCAACCCGCCTTTCAACTCACCTTTCCCATAGGCCTCGACCAGCCGGTCGGCAGAAAGAATCTCATAGGCGGCCACTTCCTCGTTTCCGAGACGGGATATCAAGTCCACCCTTTTCCGGGTCGTATAATCAGCATTGAGCACTATCGGTTTGAATACAACCTTTTCACGGCTGTCGTACATCAAATCCGTAGTCGGGAAACCCCTTCCTTTTTCAAAATTAAACTCTTTTCCAATGGTTTGCATGAAACAATAACGACCAGTGTTCACCCCCATCGTAAGGAACATATCCGGATTTTCCGCCGGCTTTTTTACGATGAACGGGATTAATTTGTCTTTTCCGGGAATATAGCGATACACCGTATCGGAAGAGGTATCGGCAAGCAGCCAGTTTCCCTGGTCAGGCGTGATAGAGCGAACGGAAGCAACAGCAACCATATCCCCCTTTTGAACAAACGGAGCCTTGATAATGTCAAAAGGAAGCGGAATTGCCCGGGTGACACTTCCGTCCTGCTTCGATATGAGTGCATGGTAAAACTCCTTATCCCTTTTCTGCCCGTCCTTATAAGAAGCAGACATATCGTAGCAGATCAGATTGTCGGCGTCATAATCGAACACATCCAGATACTGCGCGCCCTCGGCATGCTGGAAACTCCGCTTGAAATTCCCTTGCAAGTCATAGACGAATATCTTCTTGTTCGAAGCACTATTGACAAACATCTCGTCTTTTTCCTCATCCAGGATGATCCCGTTGATAAAAGCATACTCCTCGGCTCCCTGTCCCTTCCGATTGATTTTCCTGACCGCCTTGCCTGTCTTTCTGTCAAAAACGAAGATATTGCCATCGTTGAGCAGATTCGTCACCAGCACGAACCGCTTTCCTATCGCCTTGACACTGCCTTGGGTGATAAACTCGTCGTTCGTTTCCAACGGGATGTATTCCACATCCAAAAAGTCTTGAACAACCCATTCCTTTTCCGGATAATCGGCTTTTACATCAAGAGTCATAAGTGCCTCGACCGTTTCCTGCTGCTTACAGCCGAACATTCCCATGAGAGATAAGAGGGTAAGCGTCCCAATCGTTATTCTTTTTTTCATTGCAAATTGAAATTATATTTCATTATTCATTTGTTGGTGACACTTTGCACCGCTACTTCCTTCCTTTTGTCTTGATTGCATGCCACGACAAGAATCAAAACGACAAGGAAGGTTCCATATTGAACTATCTTATTCAGACTCAATCACAATCTATACGCACAAATGTAATCATTAATTGTGGAATATGGTCTGACACATACTTCTTTTATCAACGACTTCATTACAAAAAACGAATACCTGATGGACCTTAACTGTACCTGTGTTTTAACAATTACCGCCACTCCGATTTCACCAAGGCAAACAAACGGTGCAGTCAATGTCTCAATATAAACCATTCATTGCAAGCAGATTACAGAGGTTTTTC